>OIWQ01000008.1_pt1 | contig 231123 bp, 227 predicted proteins | sample 1587571 | NCBI WGS metagenome assembly OIWQ01 (sample SAMEA3888910, study PRJEB22519) | human gut metagenome | biome: human gut; feature: human-associated habitat; material: faeces | place: Denmark | collected 2010
TTATAATTTTCAAAAAGATTCTTCGAAGTTTCGTTAGAAACTGAAGAATCTTTTATTGATTTTTATTCAACATACTTGACTACGAGTAACGTATGTAGGATTATTTTTATATGCATCTTTTTTAGTTAAATAATGCCAGCTAAAATTATCATATTCATCTATACTAACTTGAACAATATGACAATGTTTTTCATTATCTAAAATCCATTGTATATTTTTAATGTCATAATCAGATTCAAAAAATATCCACTTTGGTTTAACACTAAGAAGCATTTTCATGCAAGTAATACATGGCATTGTAGTAACATAAATAAGAGAATCAACTAATGATACACCTTGAATAGCAGCAGATACTATAGCATTTTGTTCACCATGAATTGACATACAGCGATCTATCATTTGTCCTGATGGAATATTATTCTGATATCTGTAACAGGTTTCTTTGGTACAATGTGGATGTCCTGGAATATTTCCATTATAGCCACAAGAAATAACTCGATGATCTTTATTGGTAATAACACATCCTACTTTACGTCTAACACAAGGTGAATTTTCAGCAACTAATTTTGCTAATTTCATCATACGTCTAACCCATAAAGATTCTTTAGTTGTTATATCTTCATCAAACATCATTTGTGGATCATTAATCTCCATTTAAAAACTCCTTAATATAAAAACAATGCTATGCTTAACATTATTTTATTATCTAATTTTCTCAGTATGCGAGGTAGACAACAATGAGTGATCGTACTACACTTATTTCAGAATGGCACAACATTACCAATGAACTACCATCTGTAAAACTTAACAGTATGTTTTTTCAAGACATGCTCTCCATTATTAAAAATTTAAAAGATGCCGAAATCTTACAACGATGGGAAGAAGTAAAACAGTCTTTATATGAACATGTGACTGATACTGATAATCCACATCACCTTACATCTGAACAATTGTCAGTTAATGTTATTAATATATTGTACTCTGCCTGGTTATCTGAGGGATATTCTGGAACATTACAAGAATTTATAGATATGATTTTTAACTATATTCAAATCACAGACGTTATAAATGAAGAAGTAAGTCCTGAAGATGATTGGTTAGTTCCAACGGTAAAAGCATTGGCTGATTATGTAGAAAATTATCACAATGCTAAAATAACGGATATTCACGAAGAATTGCTTAATGACATCTTTTTTGGAGATATCATTGATATCCCTCCAACTATATATTTAAATAAATATATTGGTGTTCCAGCAGAACTTATTCCTGAAGATAAAAATGATTTTGTCACCATTTCCAGTACTGGAACTGATTATAGTATTTGTGTTGAAAGTAAGTATGCTAATCAGTCTTTATTTACCTTAAAAAACAATACCAAAACAATCACTACTCAATTAAATGTAACAACAAATGAAATAATTATCACTATTAATGGAACACAATCAAAATTAAATATAAGTGATTTATTTTCAGATACTTTGAGTGTTGCATCTGAAATTCTTTTTATATTTGTAAACAACGGAAATACTTTAGAATGTTATTGTAGATTACAAGGTATGTACAACAATGTACTCGTACAATCAAATTACAAAAAATGGACAATTGGTGTTCGAGCAATATCCGATTACAAACAAATTCTATTTCCTACAATAAACGATTCTTCAAATGCTATCTCATTTAGATATGATAAAATAGCTTTCAGTGAAGAATATGCAAAAAAGATATTAGGAAGCTACATTTAAATAATCATTTTGGAGATCATGCATGGCTATTCAAGATACCCCACCGTTAGCCACAGGAAGAGTTCTTGGAAATATCTCTGGGTTTGATGAATTAACTACATTAACTGATAAAGGTCAAATTCCTACATCTGATCATTATCATACAAAAAATGATCTTTTTCATTTACTTAAAGAAATAAGAGATATATTCAAACCTGAATATTTAGAAGAACTTGAAGAAATTATACAGCGACATATTCAAGATTTTAACAATCCTCATCACACAACTCTTATTAAGATGGGTACTTCCGTCTTACAAGAATTATATTTGTTGTGGTTAAAATCTGGTCATACTGGAGAAAGAGAAGATTTCATTAAACAACTTTTTCAATATGTGGAAATTGCAGATATTGATACTACTCTTCAAGGAGAATCGTTAAATAAAGTTACCTCTGTACGTGGTGTCAAAGAATTTTTAAACAAACACAATACTGATCCAGATGCACACGAAGTTTTGTGGGAAACTATGTTTCCAGGTTCATATATAGATGCTATTCCATCTATGGCACTTCATGGATATATCGGTTTACCTGATTTCTTTGAGGTACAACGAAATAGCACCCTAGATGTGATGGATCGTAGTGGAAAATTCATTACTTTACCTGAAAACAAACTTACTGAAGATTATAGTGTTGGAGATCCTGCATTTCCTATATTTCCAGAAAAAACAAATAATTTTCTTTATAGTGAAGACTTCTCCAATTCAAAATGGGTTAAATCAAATTGTACTATCGCAGATTCTACTACAATTCCACATTTAAGAGAAGATAATACTTTTGCTCAAGTCATATCTGAAAATGGTTCTCCGACCACAGTAAAAGAACACCTTATTTCATATAACTTAAATGTTAAAGCAAACACCGTATATAACATTTCTATATTTGTACACCCAAATGGAAGAGATAGTTTTGGAATACGCATTCCTTCCAGTATTGCTGGAAAATATCCATTTGTACATTTCAATTTGAGTACACAACAAGTATTTATGAACAGTACTACTGATAAATCTATTATTACAGGTGGAATGACAAAATGTCTTGGAGGTTGGACAAGATGTTATATCACATTTAAAAACGGAAAGTCATCTACTTGCAAAATAGATTTTTATCCACTGGACATTTATGATGGTGATATAAATTATAAAGGTGAAGCAGGAAAAGGTGTCGCAATCTTTGGTGCAACTGCTGTAGAAGGCTCTTCACTACCTCCGTATATTCATAGTACTAATAAAGCAGGAAAAATAGAAGCTACTAATGTTTCTACTCCTATTGAAAAATGGTACAATCCAAATGCTGGAACATTTGTATTTGATGTAGCCAATGTTTCTTCCATTAGTGTTACTGGACAAAATAAAGAATTGTATACTATTGCAAATTCCAACATAGCGATTGGATTAAATGGAAGGTTTCCAGCTAATCACAATGGAAGATTTTATTTTAATGAGTATACTGAAGCAAACGCTCCATTGACAAATGCTTGGTCAGTAAAATCTTCTAGAGAATGGGTAACACTTATTCACGGTTATGATGCAACATCTGCTTTATTTGGTTACAATGAAGACCCTCAATATACAGAAAAACAAGTTACTGCTATTCCTAATCCCAATTGTACAACACTTTATTTAGGTTGTGATAGATTTTTTGGAAATCATTTTGATGGATATATCAGAAGAGTACTTTATTATCCAAAAAGAATAACTCCAGAAAATATTAATTTTTTCTTAGAGGAATAAAAGAATGTCAATCATAATAAATGTTACTGATTCTTGTAAAGAAATTAAACTTGAAGATGATACATGGACATCTTTAAAACTTTTTGGTAGTGCTACTGGTGTAACTATAAAAAATGTAGGAGGTACACCAGTTAGCATCTATTATACCGAAACAAATACCGCACCAACAGACAAACAAATATCTGCTGCAGGAGAAGATCCGATAGAACTTGGTGGACTTCATTATGAAGCTACTTGCAAAGCAGACGAATATATTTGGGGAAAAGCTTTAACTGGAGACGCGGTTCTCAATGTTCGTATTCAAGGTACTGTAGACCCAGGAGAAGATACAACTTATATTTCAAATAGTCTCAATACATTACGACAAGAATTTGAATATCACGTTAACGATTTTGAAAATCCTCATAAGGTTACTAAACAACAAGTAGGTCTTGGTAATCTTCCTAATGCTATTTCAAGCAACCCTGCAGAAAGTGCTACTAATAAACTTGCTACTATTAAAGCGGTCAATCTTGTCAAAATAACGATAGACGATCACATAGCAGATCTAGATAATCCTCATAAGGTTACTAAACAACAAGTAGGTCTTGGTAACGTACCAAACTATGGAGTCGCTACCGAATCAGAAGCTATTGCTGGTACAGTTAACAATAAATTTATGACTCCACATTTGGTTAATTTAGCGGTAACTACTTGGTTAAATCTTAATACTGGCATGTCTCCACAAACTGTTATGTCTGGAAATACTACTAGTAGAACAACTGGATGGACAAACGAAGATTGTGATTTAGGAATTGCCACAGTTACTAAAGCTTCCGCAAGATCTATTCGAATTAATTCTGGATTGAAATTAGCGTATGCCAACAATGGGAAAGTAAGCGATACTAAAGTTCTTACTGAAGCCATTACACTTAATTATGGTTCCATTGTTGATAACGGTACGCAGTATATTTATGTTGACATTGATGAAAATAGTAATATTGTTAGTGGAGGGACAACTGCTCTTCAACCATACGAAGGTATTCTTCGTGATGGAAGAGCTACTGATTTCTTCTGTACTGCTAATTGTACAATGTATGATTCTTCTGATAATATTGTTAGAAGAGTTTATATAGCTAAAGTTTATTTTGAAAGCAATACAATTGTAAATATTACTTGTGTACCGTTTGGAACACATTACATTATTCCAGTAACAGCTTCTCTTGCTTTGAGTGGACGATATCTTTTTGATAATCCATTTATAAGTCGAATTCAACCATCAGCTGAAGTTAGATATCACGATACGTGGGGACCCACATATTGGAATGATCAATCTGGTATTACAGCTAGTCCATATCCATCCAATCCTATTGATAATATCATTCTTCAATGTGGTAAAATGGGTTTCATGTCTAGTGGAGAAGAAGCAGGTTCTCCTTTTGGTGCTATTTTTGATACAATAACCATAGCTCCAGTTACTCGCATACGAGTACAAAGAATGTATTAATAATAAATTATTTACCAGAACACTGATTAAAGTGTTCTGGTAAATAATATTAAAATAATAAAATTTAAAAGGATTAAAATTGATGATTCCAGAACAATTATTAAATCATATGAAATCATTTAAATATGGAATATACATTGAAAATGGTAAACAACATGTACAACAACCAGAAAATTTGGAAAAAACTAAAATTGGAACCTGTTATGATCAATCTTTATATATTTACGATAAATTAACCAAAGCTAAATACTCATGTAAACTTATATTTTTTACAAATAGTACACTTACAATTACACACAGTTTCGTGTTATTCAAAGAAAATAATAATACATATTGGATAGAAAATGCCTATGAAAAATTTACCGGTATACACAAAGTTGATAATGGATATCTTGATGTACTAAAAGTATGGGCAAAAGATGAAAAAATAAATGAAAATAATGTGGCTGTCAACGATAATGTGGATACCAATAAACTGCTTACAAATAAAAATTTAACTTATGCGGAATATATAAAAATAGTTACTGAACCATTTTTAACCAAAGAAGATATTGCTATGGAACAACGTACAAAATCCAATGATATTAATTACACACAATCTTTAGATATAGGTTTGGAAGCTCTTAACATTCAAAATCTTCCTAATATAAAAACATGGTATTTTGCTACTCAAGATGATCCTTATGATCAATTTACAATTTCTAGCGATCGCAACTATGCATTAGCTTCCTATACGGCATCATATTTCAATATTCAAAAATGGGGAAATATAGACCACTATGAATATAAAGTACATGGAAACTCTATAGATGTAGATCTTGTATTTGAAAAATCTGGAAATATCAAATCGTTTGAACCAAAAAAATTAGATAATGTTAAATTGTACAATATAGATAGAAACACATTATTGGAATTTACTAATGCTAAAATAGTTCAGTCATATTCAATTGAAGGAAAGAAATTTACCACTTACAAAATATCTAATCTTAACTTTTCAGAATTAAAAAATAAAATTCAGTATCCTCAAATATTTAATGTAAATCTTTATTATAAAGGAACTACCAAATTTCTTGCTACTGGTTTAGAAAATCAAAACAACGAATCATCCACTTCTTCTACACTAGATACTATTAATAAAATCGCAAGTGTTCTAATTACAATTATAGATTTATTAGATCGATTATTTGATTTGTATTATAAAGTAAAAACCAAATCAAACAAAGAAACAGCTTCTTTAAAAGAAACTAATAAAATAAATGCTTACTCTGCTAAAGATGTTGAAAAACAACTAAATAATTACATAACCATACTTAAAATTTCTGATAATAATCTTACAAATATAAAAAATTTTAAACCAGAATCTTTACCAAAAACAATAGGAACTTTACAATCTCTTGGTTGGTATGATATTGATATTAAAAAGTTTTCAAATATAATGAAAACTTTTAAAAAACTTATAGATATCAATTATGCAAAATACAAACAACTGAACTCTGAAGATAAAAAAGATCCAAAAGTTAAATTTTTCTTCACAAATATTTATAGTTTTTTAAATAATATAAAAAATATTTTAAATACTGCAATTTCTAACTCTGACACAACTATGGAATTATCATCAACAACTCAAACTTTTTATCCCTTTTGTAAAATGACAAATATAAATAAAATTGATACTGAGACATTTTCTATATCTAATTTTGAAACAAAATCTTTTAATGATTTATATTTAGAAAGTAAAAAAATAAAAAATCTTTTACGTACAGTAGAACTAACTGATAATTCAGGACAAGAAAATTTTGTCGTAGACGGAATTGTTAGATTATTCTCAGGTATTGTCAATATTGTCATGCACATAGTCAATACTTTTAAAACAAACATTTTTAAATTCTATAAAAATCTTAAAAGAACAGAACTTCGATATTTCCATGAAAGCAATGTTGCTTCTATGAGAAGAATTTTAAGTTTTGATTATGAATTATTAAGTCAGATGCAAATTCCTATTCCGAACAAACTTAGCACTACTTATTATGCTGCTACTGAAGCTGGTATGAATTGTCTTTCTGTTATGAATATGAAAGAACGTTCTATGGCATTTGTCTCACTCACTAATAATTTAAAATCATCTGTACTTTCTGGACAAACTATTGAAGTCATGGAATTTGGTGATCAAACTGATCTTGGAAATATCCAGAAAAGTTTTCAGAAATTTAATTTGTGTTTTACTGGAAGAAAAACGAATACTATAGATTTTTCTACAGTATTTCCTAGTATGGAAGAATTTTCCAATACTGATATGCTTCTAATGAAAAGTGAAAATTATCAGTATGAAGTAAATGAAATCAATAAAAACCTTGAAGCATGTGAAGCTAGAATGAATGAAATTCTATCTTTCTTAAATCAAGGGGTAGGAAATATTTCAAAACAAGATCTTATTGTTTTATCTGATACTTGTATGACTCTTGCTAAATTATTTGATTTATATGGAGTAACCATTCAAGATATCACAAGACTTGAACACAATTTTACTCTCGTCTTAAAACAAATCAAGCATCAATTCAATTTATAAAAACTAAATAAAAATATATCCTTGAGGGAGAAATCTCCCTCAAGGATATGCTCTACATTTTAATAGATATCGTTATTATAAATACTTTCTATGGAATTAAAACATTGAACACTTTTCCATTGATCTTGAAGCAAACGTCTTTCAGAATTAAATGAAGTTCCATATCTTGGAAAATAACAATTTGCTGAAAATGTGTCATCTGTTAAATTATGATAAATGTGGACTACTATGAGTGGCATATCAAAAATATACAACTTGGTATTGCTGCGTGAAAATGATTCATCAAGAAATGCCTTTTGTGATAACAATACATTTCCATCACTAAAATAAAGTTTTCCTTTTGTTACAGTAATTTCATCTAAATCTGCTATAACAGCTTTAACAATAGCCACATCTTCCATACTATTTAAAAATTTTGCTTCGTATTCTTTCTTAACTTTATATAAATATTGTAATCTAGACACACTTTGTTTAAAAAGATTTTCTTCACTAGCATCTATTTTTTTAAGATTTTCTGATGCTTTTATAATTTCTTCATTGATATCAGGACATTCAAAAAGCACATTCATCAGTAGTTTCTCCTTCACTAGAATGTTTATTCAAAAAATAATCTATTTATATAAATAATTATTACAACGTTATCTACAGGAGTTTATTCCTGTAGATAACTTGATTTGTATTTATTTTATTTATTTTTAGGATATTTTTCTCTAATTTTATCAATGCCAGTAAGAAGTTCCGTCATTTTTAATTTATTTCCTGATACGTAATCACAAAAGGCTTCCAATTGTTTATGAACAGGAAATTCTTCAAGAATAGCTTTTTTTCTTTTGTTATTAATAATAGTATTTTCAGCTTCAAGCGGGTTGTCTTGTGGAAGAATCCAATTTCCAGATTCTTCGGCAATGTACTCTTCTGCAGGTCTATCTGTACTCATAGCTACATATCCCTCAGGAACATTCCAACATTGTGTATATACACAAATATTTGTTCCAGGAAGCGCATACAATTTAAGTTCATCTAAAATTTCATTTGGTTCAGCCATATAAAATTCTCCTTAACGTAATACGATAAAACAAAGATCATAATTAATTAAAATATCATCATGGAACTTAATAGTATTGGAAATTTGCTTTTCTATTCCAACTTCACTATAAGTGACTGTATTTGGATTAGCAGGATTAAATCCACCCATAGCGTGAAGTCCATTAATAAATACAAACAGATTGTTCTTACCAACAGTATATTCAGGAACAACATATTCAGTATTTGCAGAAATAACTTCAGTTCTTGTATTAGCAAGACTTTGCTCAATAACAACTTGTCCAATACTATCACCGGCATTAGTCGTCTTCAATTTCATATATGAATAATAAATAGAATTTGTATTTTTTATCTCTGTCGGCATTGTGAACGTTGTTAGACCATCGCCACTTCCAAAGTATTGACATTCTCCAGAATCTGCAATAGCTTGATCGTATTCAGTTTGTTCTATCAATATATCTTCATCTTGTATAATTTTAAACAATTCACTGTTATTTGCTCTTGATAAAGTAGCACCATCAAGTGCTGCATAACCTACTGGAGCAGTAGATTTTATATTACGGATAATACTACCAACAGGAGTATTGTCAATAACACTTACGGTCATGTCATATGCAGGTTGAATCAATTCATACAACGTAAACTTCATATCTGTAGCTACTGAAGTATCTTTTATTTCAACATGCAGTGAAGTCAAATCCAGAACAGAATCAAAATAACTAGTAGAGATATATCCACTTGAAATGATAACTGGAAAACCATAATCAACAACAGGAGATCCTGAATCATCCAATACTCTACTATTTAAAACACCATCGACGACCATACCAAAAGTGTCAATGCTTATTTCTCCTGATGCATAATTCATACCAGCTGTACTTGGAATAAGAATAAAATGATCCAAGGAAATATTATCACAACCTACAGCAGTAACTGTACTATTTCCAACAGTTAACGTTTTAGGATAACAAATGCTATTCCTAACAATATCTCCAGAAGAAGAAAGTCGTGTCTTATCAATACGCAATGCTATATTTCTAGGATCACTTCCTTCTATTTTCAACTTATAAGTTCTTCCTTTCTTAATGCTAAAACGCGCAGATGTAGTTGTTTCGTTATCCAACGTAAAGTGAGAAATGTATGTAGTCTGTAATTTACTAAATTCGACTCCACTTGTTGAGAACAATGATTCTACAAAAGATCTTACTTTAGCTGGAGTCATATATTTATCATCAACAAGACCTTCTGTGGCTTCTTCGACAGATGCGACACTATAGTTTTCAACATTGCCAAGTTCAACTTGTTGTTTATTTACTTCGTGTGGATTTTCAAAATTGGCTGTATGAAGATTTATTTTTGTTTCAGTGTTTATTATTCTAGTGTTTAATTCAGCTAACTGATTTGTAATTGTACTTATATCAGTTATATCTGCAACCTTATGAGTATGTTCAAGTGGTGCAGCTTTTATCTGTTCAGTTGTTACATTATGAGGATTATCTCTACTTCCCACGTGATCTGAAATATATAAATATAAGTCATTAGTGACTTTGGCTACTGGGATTTTATCTGTACTTGCATCGTACATTGAATCTGTTGTTTCTGTAGGAATATTTCCAATACCCAATTGCTCTTTTGTCACATTATGCGGATTGTTTAAATCTCCTTCATGACTTTGAATCATCTTTAAAATATCATTAGTAACTTTAGCAACTACCAATGTTTCAACATCAGAATCATACATGGAATCTGTTGTTGCGTTAGGAAGATTACCAAGTCCTACTTGTTGTTTAGTAACTTTATGAGGATTATTTAAATTTGTTGTATGTGCTGTCAAATCACTAGATAATGCAGCACCGATTTGTGTTGCTGTAACCTTATGTGGATTATTAGTGTTATTGACATGTGCATCAAAATCTGTCTTAGCTGCTGCTCCAGTCTGAGCAGCAGTTACGTTATGTGGATTTGACGTATTTGAAGTATGTACTTCAATAAGACCTTCAAACCCGCCGACAACATCATTTGTATATTTTTGTAATTCAGTACGTAATTCATTAATTGTTTGATTAAATACTTCTGTTGTAACAAATCCAGATCCACCAGACGCTAATTTGATAGCAATATAATTCATATATGTATCAAAATCATCACGTATATGGTGAATGCTTGCACGTTTGATTCGTACTGTAGAACCTTCCAATACATTATTAGCTACAAAATCAAAATAGGCAATAGCTGGATTTGTTACTTGATATTCAAACCAATACGTACCTGCAAGTTCAAATTTTTTAATTACTTTACCTTCATTGTCAAATAAAGTAATATCGCTACCATCAGCAAGTTCACCAATTTCAACATCGAAAAAATATGTTCCGGGACTTTTAATAGCTTCAGTAACTAAACGTATATTAGCTTGATTTATACCTGGTTTATCAAAAGCATTCGTATAGACAGCAGTTCCTTCATCAATCGTAAATCCACTATATTTCCAATAAATATCAACAAATGATGGATCTGCAATAGCTTCAGATAATACTGAACTAAGAACTAAATTGTCAACACTATTCTGAATATTAGAAATTTTCTGATCATATACACTATTACTCGTACGAAGTGCAAATGCTGAAACTAATTTTTTCGTACTTTTCTCTTCATAATCATGTGTTATTCCAGTTGCAATTTGTGTATCTAAAAGAAGTGTTTCTGTATCGGTTATTTTAGAAACTACTTTTGGAGTAGTTACTCCATAATTAGTAACATCTGATCCTAAAGTCATTACAGTACCAATGATATCAGGATCATCTAAAGCTTCATCGATACCATCTAATACACAAATAAAAATATCATCAGAAGGAATAATATCAACAGCAAATTGAATAGAAGAAGAAATTTCTCCAGTATCTCCAACTTCGCAATAAGAAACACCATCAGTAATAGTTCCAATTGATCCAATAAGGTGAGTACCGTTGACAAATACAAAAATTTTATTTTTTCCGACTATATATGGAGGAACTGGATATTCATTTCCTGTAACAATAGTATACGATCTGGTATTAGCCAGATCTTTTTTTATATAAACTTTTGTATCATTAATTAACTTAGATGTTTCCATAATTTTTTCTCCATGTAAAAACTCCTGACATCTATAGAATTGTTTACTCCTTTTGAGTAATCTTAATCTATCTACATGAGATAACAGTGCGTTTAAACGCACTGTTATCTTCATGATGTATTTTATTTCGTCAAATCAGATTTTGTAAAAAATTGTTTTGTAGTCAGATAATATTTGGAATATACTGCACTAGGATTATTACGATTCATCTTGTCTTCTTTACATTCTTCCATCATGTATTGCCAGGATTTGAATCCAAACAACGTCATGAAATAACTACGTGTAAATTGTCTCATGAAATTGGTATTTCTTTCTACAAGAGATACTCCGTCTTCAGTTACAACAGAACTATCTTCATTGTGTTTATATATAAAAAACTTCGAATAAAGTTGAAGAGGTTCTGCATCACCGTTATCGTTATAGAATATGTCAATTGAAGTATACCAACATGGATCGTCACCATCATGTATCGACCAAGATTCAGTCTGTGACTTTACGTATACAAACTGATGTTTATGTTGTAATTCCTCAAGTTGATTTATAAAATCAGTGTAGAAAGATTCAAGTTGATCTGCACCATATTGAGATCCAATTCGATCTACATGATTCTCTGATTTTTCAAGACATTCATCAATTAAATTTAGAATATCTTGATTCATATTGGAATTCAAACGAATAAGCGGTTCAATATAAATAGGTGTTTTACAATTACGAATAGAGAGTTTTTCTAGAAGTTTATTCTTTAAAAGATCAAGATTGGTGTTTTTAGTAAATAACGATTCATCGCTAGATTTACAAGTTCCATCTTTTAAATAACTTGCATTATAACAAAGTACCGCTTCTACAGTACCAAAAGAATATCCTTCAATATTTACAAAATCTTGTTCTTTACGCATATTGGAAATACGATAAATAGCTAAATGCGTATAATCACAATGTTTTGTAGCGATGCCTACATAGGATTTTTCATATACTTTAACTGTGGCTTGAACTCCATTAGGTTTGACACCATATAAAGCCATACCAACAGGGTATCCACCTGTAGGAGTTGATACAAGAAGAACCGTACTAAATTGATTTCCCATCCCACCAAGTTCACACATACATTCTTTCCAAGTGATAGGAAGTTTAATAGTACGCGGGAATTTACAATGTCTGTTGTAAAAACCACAATCTTCCAACACATTGAAAGTTTCTTCTAAATAAATTTCACGCCAAGTAGGTTTCTTTTGCTGGTCCTTCTTCTGCAATTCCATGTTGGATTTCTCCTAAAATGTTGAAAGAAAATTTAAAAATTAAATTATATTTAATCCATAAATATATCGCCAAAATGCAATATGGTGTAAAATAGTACATATCTTCCAAATTTGGAAGATATGTACTTTGTTATGAAATTATTTATTTATAAACACAATATGTAGCAGTTTCAATTGATCCTTCGGTATCACCTGGAAAATAATCTTGCCCTTGACTTGCAGTATCACATAAACTATTTGTAATAAGTCGATATCTCTGACCAGTAACAGATTTGCCACTTACTATATCAAATTTTGTATAGTATTTTGCGCCACCAATAACATAAAATTTTCCATTATTAAGAACAAGAAATCTGGTAGCTTCCCCTTCACAATAGATAGTAACATAATCTTGACTATTTTGTGAACTTATACATTGCATAGTACCGCCTCGTTCACAAAATAATACTGACAAAGCAGTAGAATTGCCTTTATGAAAACGTAAACAATTTCTAGTTCCAGTTGTAGTCTCAAATTGAATTGTAGCACTTGTTCCATATACAGATAACGTACGTAATTCTACTACATTGCCAGAAGGAGCAGCTCCGGTATAACTTTGATTTATGTCACATCCTTCTAAACGTATAGTTCCATTTTCAGTAGCAGCAACACATGACAAGAAATAATCTGAATCATCGTTTATAGCTGTTACATTATTTTCAATAACACATCTTCTTACATACCACACTCCGCCAGTAACAAGTATAGTGTGTGCATTATTGGACTTTATAGTAACACTATAATCATCTTCGTGCGGATAAATGCTTATATATCCTGTAGTTCTTGTAAATTCACCAAGTTTAAGAGATTCGTTATATGTTCCTGGCAATATACGAATTCCTACAGCATTTGAATTTAAATTATGATTATTTGTTACATAATCAATACAAGCTTGTATGGTTTTAAAAGGTTTAGAAACTGTTTCACCAATACCTTCTGTAAGTGTATCTGAACCAGTAGCTGTATCCACATAAAAATATTTCGTTGATGTTATCCAAATTGGTACTCGAATCGATTTCAACATTACTTCAAATTTATCTGTGGGCATTGTAGAAAAGTCTACATATGCATTACCATTAGAATCAACATTAAGTCCTCCTCCATCTATAATAGGAATAGAACTTATAGCTACTCTCTCAACATTGTTTTCTCTTATAAAGAAAAGCTTATTAGTCAAATAATTATAACCTAAAGTACCTGGACGCATAGCTTCATAGATATTAATTGAAGTATCATCAGCCCAAGTATTTGTTTCTTGATCAAACACAATTGCAACTTCTCTAGTAACATCATAAATATTACTAGACGGATCTCTAAAATATTGAACATCCCACGTAGAATACGGATTCGATATAACAGAATATCCGATGTTACAAGGTTTAATGAATTTTGTCAATATTTCTCTAGAACTTAAATCCATAGTTATTGTAGCATCTTCAACAAAATCCGCATCAGCTTCACCAATATCAGTAGTTTTAGCAGTTATAATGTTTCCTTTTCTGGAAACGTAAATACGAGTTCCATTAGGATGCGCCGACCACCCTGTAGTACCATCTCCGTCTGGCTTGGTGGGACCAGTTTGTGTATATCCGGCTTCTTCCTTAGTTGCACCGTAATTTCCATTTCCCCATTTCAACGCATTTGGTTTTGATAACAATATAGACATTGGATCAGCATTTAGATCATACACCAATTGCCATTTAGTATTACCTCCTGGGGATCTTGTTACAGATAATGTATGCTCTATTCCATTTTCATCTATAGTAAACGCAACAATAAATCCAATTGAATCATCGTCATTTGTTTTTGCGTTAAGAATAATTTCTGTTTCATATTCAGTATACTTATCCGGGGATATTAATCCAAGATAACTATAACTATTAGTATTATTGCGAATAATATCTTCATCTGCATCATATTCCCAGGTAAGTAATTCTGACGGGGCTGCTGGTTGACCACCAGGATTTGTTACAATATTGGGAGCGCTCGTACTATTGCTTTTAGCATGTGAAATTCTTTTCCAACTATTAAACATCTCCTTCATACTTGGAATATTATTCTTACATTTCTCTACTTCTTCTGTTGTTTCACAAATATACCATCTTTTAACTATAGGAACATGAATAACTGGACTTGTACTACCTGTATTCAAAAATACAGTTCCTATATCGCCAACACCCAATTGAGAATATGTAACTTCATGAGGATTATCAATATCAGTCGTGTGAGCACTGATTAAATTTCTATTTGTCTGAACTGACAATTCAAGATCATTTATTTTTGTCAAATAAGATTGTATATCAGTTATATCTGCAACCTTATGGGTATGTTCAAGTGGTGCAGCACCAACTTGAAGATATGTGACTTTATGTGGATTATTAGTGTTAGAAATATGTGCATTAAGAGTTGCTCTTAAGGAATCACTAGTTCCACTTGTAACACCATCTACATATTCTTTAATAGTATTGGTTATGTCATCAGATACAGACGATATATATGTTGTCATGTCTGATATATCAGAAACTTTGTGTGTGTGCACCAATGGTGCTGCCCCTGCCTGCGCTGCTGTGACCCTGTGAGGATTATTAATATTTGCAATATGTGTATTAAGATCACTAACAATACCAGACGTTCCTTCTATAACAGAATTTTCCACAAATTGATCAAGATCTGTTATGTCTGATGATTTATGTGTATGTTCAGCTGCAGCGGCACCAGTTTGTATATAAGTAACACTATGAGGATTACTTCTATTTTCTATATGAGCATATGCTAAATCACCAACTTCATCAATAAGAATTGTAAATTTATTTGTAAGTGTTTCTACTGCTTCTTCAATTGCAGTATTTACATCTTCTTTAGAAGCTAATCCACCTTCGGCAACAAGATTTCCAACTGCATAAATAAGATAATCTCTAATTCTATCTGTTACCTTGTGCAGTCTGATTTCTTTAATAATTATAGATTCATCTGGAAATACTTCAGATGCCACAAAGCTTAACGTGAATATTGTAGGATCATCAACAACAAATTCTAAATATTGAGTACCAATAGTACTAAATTCTCCTACAGTTTCACCAGCATTGTCAATAACTAAAATTTTTCCGGAATCTAATCGTTCAATATCAACAACTAAAAAATGATATCCTGCAGTAGTAAAAACACTATTTGCTACTGTAACTTTATTAGCATAATCATTTCTTGTGTATGCTATCGTATTATCTACTGTTATAGTCCAGTTTTCAATTTCCCAATCGGTATCTCCTTCAACAAATGAAGGAGATAAAAGTGGGAGAGTGATAACAGTATTATCTTTAAAGAAATTACTATCCGGATCAATTTGATCAATATTTTCTTGTAATTGCATTAAAGCATCATAAAGAGCTTTACTGCTTGGAAGTGAATTATATTTATTTTCGGTATAATCTTGAGAAATGGAAACTACATCTGATCCATTTAAAAAAATTCTTTTGGTATCAATAATTTTTGAAATGACTTTTGGAGTAACTACACCAAAGTCAGATGCATTAGTTCCAGTATTAAAAATACTTCCAAGATTAATAAGATCACTTATTGTAGAATCATCAGTTCCATCGAGAACAGTAACTAAAATTTCATCACTTATTGCAATATCAGATCTGAAAATAATAGAGGAACCAATATCATATTTGTATCCAGGTTCATAATAAGCAACACCATCTTCAAGTGTTTTATAAGAACCTATGAGACGAGTACCATTAAGAAATACTGCGATTTTATCCAAGCCAACAGTATATGGAGGAACTGGATATTCTGTTCCAGCTTTAATTACACTTTTTCTTGTGTTGGCTAAATCTTTTTTCGTTTGAATTGTACTGGCTCCAAAAGTGTTTATTGCAGTCATATGTGGTATCTCCATAGCAAAATCAGAAAATTGTTAAGATCATAGTATCACTTTGTATATTATCCCACTCCAATTGGAGTGGGATAATATACTTTACACAAATTGAACAATAATCGGTTTTGTATTCATGCCATTTTCAGTTAGAATATTTATATCCATACGAACTGAAAGTGTTTCAAAAACACACAAATTTTTACTTTCAGTGATATGACCATTATCATCTAAATAAGCCAATCCGAATGATAAACCAATAAATCCAGAATTATGTAAAGTAAATTGTAGATATGGATATACTATCCTATCTTCTTTTCTATTTTCAATAATAAGTTGTTCTGTATCTTTTTTATAACAAGAATTTAATCTATTTACAACACCGGAGATAAATAATTTAAAAAATAATGACAATCCTTGAATGTTATTAAATAATTGAATAAAATTTTCATCAAGTTTTACAATTGAAATTTCTTTTCCAGAAACAATCTTTTCATTGCTTATTGTAAATGATTTTAAAAAAATTTCATTGTTATTCATTAAAATACTCCTGGATCAATTTCTACAGATTCTTCTGCATTTGACTCGCTTGATACATAAATATCTCGTACAAATTGTGGTTCTCCGTCAATATCATCACCTATCCCAAACGGTGTAAATGGATACGCAAAATATTTTGCAGCTTCTGGAGTAGTATCTACATATCGATGTTTGCCACGTTGAACTGTAAGAAATTTTTTCCCATTGTGATTTGTTTCTAAGTGTGCAAATATTTCTAAATCAATTTCCTGTGATGGTCCAATACTACCCGCAGCACACCAAGAACCAAAATTCTTTACTACATTATTTTTTCCTTCGACAGAAACTCGCATAGCATCGCGATTAAACTGATGTGCTGTAATAAAAGTAATACCTTTTACTTTATTAAAATTACACAAATTACAAAAAAGTTCTGAAATAGCAAGATCGTCTCTTTTATCTGATGTATTGACAGAACCTTTTTTCATTTTATTTGCGTAATCTAAAAGAACGGCTTCTATACAATAGCCAGCTGCTTCATATGATTCAATAAGATTTACATATTCATCAAATCCAAATTTACGACCTTCATAACGTTCCATTGCAATCTCATAACCATTCTTTGTATAAAAGTCATGAGTAAAAGCAATGATTTCTTCATCTGACATACCATCAGCTGAACGTTGATATGTTGTTTCATATGCAACTCTATAAAGCTGCATCATATTCATATTTGCTTCATTTTCTAATGATATAAAAAGAATGAGTGGTTTTCTACCAATAGGAATATTTTGAGGAATGTTATATCTTGCAAATCCTCTAGCTATTGACAGTAATAAACCAGATTTAAAATTGTGCTGTAATGCAAAAATACAAGCACATTCTCCTTTGGCAAATCCTCCACGTTTACCAAGCATTGCATTAAGACCTTGCAATCCTGTTTTCAATACTCCAGTAACCGTATTTTTTTTATATTTTTCAAGTGCTTTTCTAATAGATTCTTTATCAGAAAATAAAATTCTTTCTACAGCACCACTTGCGAGTTTTCCATTTTCTTGTGCAAGTTCAACTGATTTTCTTAATAAATTAATTGCATCATTAAGATACATTTCTTGTTTATCTTCATCCATTACAGAAGTACAAGCAATAAGTTTACTTCCGATGGATTTATTCATTCTATTAATTTTATTCCACAAAATAGAATTATTTAATCTCTTTTGTAATTTTTCTACAGAATTTTCGTCATTACTTTCTTCTATACTTTTAAAAAGTTCTTTTGTTGATTCAATAAGAAGTTCATCACGTTTGACTTCTGGACTTGATAAAAACTTAACAATTAAACTGGATTTTTCTAATGCTGATGTAGTTTCATCAGCAGGAAGTTTTTTAAGCTGATCAAGAAACTGTACAAATTGTTTGTTTAAAGCAGTATCAGTTACTGGATTTCTTTTAATTTCATCATAATACAATTTAAGCAGATCATCAACTAATTCTTTAGAATATTCATCTCTTGATTTGATAAGAAGAGCTGCTGCATTAAGAAACAACTCGGTAGATAACGTAATCACAGTTTTATCTCCTGAGTAGAAATAAACTATTAAAAAATCATTTTGAGTACATAAAATTCAATCAATATATTAAATTTAATTTCTGTAATCTGTATAATTTCACACTGTAATGCTATGTAAATTTAGGCATGTAAACAACATTATTGTTGTTAAAAGCAAGGAGCAACAATCAATCATGATTAAATATTTAAGTGTAAAACGATTGGTGCCAATAAAAAATCAAACATCTTCTCAATCGACTACTAAACTTCCCCAAGATATTGAAGATGTTTTTCATTTACCAAATATATCACTCAGTAAAAAATTGATTGTTCTTATGGAGCAATATCTCCTTGCTTACAGCATATGGGATATGAATAATAAAAAGAATAATCAATTCTTTACTTATATGAATAAACTTAATTTGATTCTTAATTCTTTAGAATTTGATCATCAACAAGAATTAGTAACTGATTCTAAATTACGCATTTATTATGATGCGTGCAAAAACGTATTTTCAAATAAATCTAATGGCGGTTTAATATTAGCCGATATGTTTAAAGATTATCGTTATTTTCCTAAGACATATCGTATGTTCCCAAAAGAATTTTATACACCTTTCATAACAACATTTACAAATACCAAATACACTAATAAAGAAGAAGATACTTTTTACAATCCAATTCTTCTTGTTCCATCCTATATAAAAAGAGAAGACGATGGTGCAGTAGTTGTATTCAAACCTGTCTCTTTTACCAAATACGATAATAAAATTCAATTTAATGAATTTCAAAATTCTCCAGTTTATAAACATATTTGCAAATTAAACTGGTCAGGCAAATCTTGGAAAACGTTCTATGATGTTATACAGTCTTATGGAATTTTAACAAATAGAACAACCAATACTTTACCTGCAACACTTCGTGCTGTTCTCAAAAATGAAACTAACAATAAATTTATTAACTATGAAAAGCCACGTACATTATTTGCAAATACATTAAAGAAATTACACCATACCTTTAATATAGATCTATCTGATACAGAATCTATAAAATTCATTTTTACTTCTCTTGGATGTAAAAATTTAGATTATTTATCTACCAAAGATCCTACCAAAAAAATGATTGCTGATTTCAACAAATACCCAGAGTTACGATTTTTAAGCAAATCAGTTACTCAGTATGGTATGGAAGCAGCAGATGATTTTACTGAAAATAGTGATGAAGATGATCCATTTACAGAAAATACTAGCAATTCCGAAAACAATAATGATATAGATACTGAAACTAACGAATCCAATGAAAATGAAGAATCTGAAAATAATGTATCTTCTGATAATGAAGAAAATTCTTTTGACACTGTATCTAATGATGAATCTTCTTCTGATTATACAGACAAAACAGACACACCTGAAGAAGACGATCCAGATGATCCAGTATCAAAAGTTTTAGAAATCATTGATGATGACACATTGACAGATTACATTAAACGAGAACAGATGATTGTGGGAATCAATAAAATCATTGCATCACCTCCATCCGGATTATCTTCTGAGGATCTTAAATTTCTAAAAGTTTGGGCAACAGAATGGATCAATCTCGTTTCTGCTGATACAACTAAATTGATTCTTGCTAGACTTCTTTCCCGTCCTATCAAAATAGATTAGTTTATCTAATTTCACAATAACTTTAGCATTTATATTTCCTTGGTGGAGTAATAGTCCATGAATAATAGTACCCATCTAGACTTTTTTAAAAGTTTTCAAGCTGATCTTATAAAAGTTGCTGAAGATAATGATCTGCCTATAGCAGCTATTGAAAACTATCTTGATTTTGAAAAAGTTGGCAGAAAATCTCAAATTGGTAGAACTTATCACAAAGTAATTGATTTTCTTAACCAAAGCCAGCTCTGGGCTAATGAACAATTCAATGCTTTGTTCCAGCCCAATGAAAAATATGGTAGAGAAGCTTTTACTGGTCATGGTCTTGACGATGATCAGATGAGCTCCATGACTACAGATCTGCTCAATCTTTGTAGAGAATGTAAAGTTCCTAATGATCAGATCATGACTACTGTTACTAACTTGGCTCTAATTCTTCGCCGTTATTGTAACAGCAATGCCTTTACTGGTCACTTCTCTACTGATACCAGCAATGCTACAAACCTTCGTACTCCTCAAACTATTTATCCTGCTGGTGCCCTTACCGATGTGTCTTACAATAAACACGTTGGTCAAGAAGCTTTCGGTGTAACTATGGATCAGGTTATTCCTGACCTTAAAGCTGCACTCACTGTTACTCTATTGAAACCTCATAAGGGTATCATGTCTCGTTTTATGCATCGTAAGACTGTTGCTGGTTCTGTTATCAGCTATGTCATCAACTACGATGAATATTACGATCTTGCTGCTTCTCAAAATAAAGAAGGTTCTGTTCGTAACTCCTTCGACCATCGTCACAATCTGATCAATCTATATCGCAATCCTGACCCAGTCAACATGGTACTGACTCCTATCATTCCCATGAAGGTCAATGATACTGAGGATGATCTGGTTGCTGATGGTATCATTAAGTTTAATCGTCGTGTTAACATTTTCGATCTTTCCACAGATCCTCTGAAGATCAACTTTGAAAAGATTAACTACACTGACCTTGTATCTGAACGTGTCATCGTTAAGGGTGTTCATCTTAAGATTACTAAGGACAGCACTACTGAAGAATATTTCTTAGATACTGAATCTCTGCCTCTTGCGCAGCTTAACATGATTCAGACCTCAATCAACAACTCTGCCGACAAAGCCACAAAATTCCTGGCTGGTATTCAGCTTGACAAGGATGCTACTCCTACCAATCCTCAGACAACTGAAATTTTCAAAGGTGTTGATAAGTCTGTTGAATACGTTCAGCTAATTCTTGATATCTCTGCAGATATCAACCTGATGACTGCTGTCGTCCATGCAATGTGTTCTCCCACTCTTCGTCCTGTAAGTTCTGTTTCTGGTCAACTTCCCAGTGATGAATTGAAGAATCTTGTAAATAGCTGCACGGTTGAGATCGTTGGTTATGAACTAGAAGCTCGCTTCTCTGAAGAAAACCTTCGTAAGACTAACATGGCTGCTCGTTCTCTGACAACCATGATTACTTACGAACTTCCTCAGGGTAAGACCATTGTTGTAGACTTTTCTATGCAACAAGCTCTTCCTGAACACGTTCTTAATGTTGCTCAGGAAATTCAGTCCATTGGTATTGACCACAGAAACGTACAGATGTTCATGAAGACTATGAAGTCTGTATATGACCGTGTTATCAATGAACGCAGTGATCCTAATTATAAGGAAAACTATGGCGGTCATGATGTAAATTCCGCATTCGTTTCTGGTACTAAGGTCAATCCTGAAATCTTCCTAGGTACTATTGATCTTACTCGTGCCGTATCTATTCGTTCTTCAGATATGCTTTCTGATATTCGCGAATTCGTTATGGCTTATATGAATAAGGTTCTTTCCATTATTCATTATCGTTCTCTTTATCTGCAGAATCTTGATCAGGGTGAAGTTCCTACCTATAAGGTTCTTACTTCTTCTCCCATCATCGAAAACATGTTCTCCATTCCTCAGATCCATGCTCATCTCATGGAATCTGGTATGAGTGGTGATCAGATCTTCAAGGAAGTAACTCCTGGTGAGCCTATCGAATATACTCGTAAGCTCTACTCTGGTGTAAAACTTGAAATGATCACTTCTGCCTTTAACTATCTTAAGAATACTATCATTATTGTTCCTTATCGTCCTGGTGATCCTGCTTCCGATTTGAACTTTGGTCACAACAATGATGGTGGTGAATTCGTAGCTAACTACACTCCTAATGATGGTCAGCAAGTCAATCGTCGTGTATTCATGAATACTCGTGAATGGCCCATCATTACTTGTCCTGTAGGTGCTATTCTTAAGGTTGTTGGTCTTGAATCTTATCTACCTGATATCAATAAGCCTTCTGACAACCCTGATCTTCCCTAATATATTATGCACTAATATCTCTTTAATATCAAAAGAATAAAATGTCATTCATATCGAGAGATATTTTTAGTGTACAGCATTGTCAATGACTTTATGGCCCATATACCTCAAAAAAAAAAAAAGAAACTGATTAATTAAAATCATACACTACCTAGCGATATCGCTAGGTAGTGTATGATCATTTCAAGCAAATTTTCTTTTTAATATATGAATAACATAAAGGTTAATAACAATATCAAAAGAATAAAATGTCATTCATATCGAGAGAAATGTTTTAATGAATTGTTTTAGAAATCTTAAAGAAATTAAGAAGATCTTCTTGAGTAATACTATCAATTTTATCGGCTTTAGCAATACTGATCGTTGTCTGATAATAACCGTTTGAATATCCAACGATTATCACGTTTTCATCAGCATCTGTAATTACAATTCTTCTGAATGTAGGATCTGCCTTTACAGAAATTCTATTATCAAAGAAATCCATTACAGACTTGCTGTTTTTAATAGATTCATACTCTTCACGAACAATACTATCAACAATATTGTTCCACATATTGTCGGTAACTTTGTTCATGACTCTAAAAGAACGAAGCATAGCAAGAACAGAATCTTTGGAATTTTCAATGTCGTGGACAGAGAAAGAAAAATTTGTAATTACAGTATTTTCAAGAATTTTAGCCATATGGATACCTCATATGAGATTAAACGATTAACATATAGAAACATTTTTTATTTCTATATCAATACTGGAACACCCAATATCAAAAATGTAATATATATTTAAAAATAAACGGATGACGTTTAATATTGTAGAAAAGTAACTTTATATATGACCAATTTAAAGGAACAAAAAATGAATACTGAAACTAACAACTATTTGACTTCTACACAATGGATCTCTAGTTGTTATGCAATGACAGATTCTGGAACAGCTATTGTCGTACATGAAAAAGAAGTTACTATCGATAAAACAACTCACGACATCATAAATGTAAAAAATAATCTTCGTATCATCAAAAATCCCAAAAGAAGAGTATATATCACTAAACCACAATTTAGAAATCACAAATATAAAAAAGAAACAGAATTTTTAGATAGAACAGATTGTTACACCATTGAAGATAGATATGTTGTAGATCATCTTAAAAAAATTTTAGATATTAATCCATATAAACGCATGTCTCTTATGGAAATATGTGATTCTCCTTATATCTATGGGGCAGATGTAAGTATGGAATCACTTGTTCGTCAACGATATATACACAATGCTCAACACCAAGTAGTACCAATTACTACTGGTGCATTCGACATTGAAAAATCAGTTCTTGGTGATGATCAAATCAATTGTATCACATTTATTGCAGAAGAAAATATATACACAGCAGTTCACAATAGTTTTATGTGGAAATATGATTCTAATCAAAAGAAACATAAAGCCACTAAAAATGATATCATAGAACTTGCTCACAACCTTCTTGCAAAATACCTTAATCAACCTTTTAAATGGCCTCTTAGTAAAAAGTCTAATACTTATAAAAACTTTAAACTCCATGTAGAAGTTTTTGATACTGAAGAAGAACTTCTTCGTTGGATATTTGCTAGAGTTCATGAAGAACGAATGGATTTTATTGGTATTTGGAATATCGGATACGACATTCCAACTATTATGGATAGGTTAAAAAAACTCGATATAGATCCTAAAGATATTTTTTGTGATCCCTCAGTTCCCAAAGAATACAGAAAAGCTTATTTTAAAGAAGATAAGAAAAAAGTTCAGCATATTGTCGATAAATGGCATTGGTTTGATTGTACATCGTATTCACAATTTGTGGATAGTATGCTACTCTATAATCGTGTACGTAAAGTTAATTCTAAAGAACCTTCTTATAGTCTGGACGCTATCTCAACAAAAGAAGTAGGGGAAGGAAAACTTAAATTTGATAATATTGGCGGTCACTACGAAATGCAAACAACAAGATTTGTAGAATACGTAGTGTACAACATCATGGATGCCATTCTTATTCAACTAATGGAATGGAAAAATACAGATATGACATCCATGTATCGTCAAACAGGAAATAGTCCACTATCTGAACTCAGTAAACAATCAGTTATGCTTAAAAATAAATATGCTGAATTTTGTTTACATGAACTTCCTAATCATCCTGAATATATTGGTAAACCAAAAGTATATGCTACCGTTGGTAAAAATATGAAGGGACCATTTGACAGTATTATTGGTAAAGTAGGTGGGGCAGTACTTAAAGCTGATAATACTTGTGATATTGGAACTAAATGTATCATTGAAAGAAACAATCTAGAGACTATGGTTTTACAATACGGAGCAGACCAAGACTATTCTGCAATCTATCCTACTACAGACTCAACCTATGGAATTTCAAAAGAAACAAAATTATATACATGTGTTGGAATAGAAGGTATGGATAGATCTGTTATTGAACCTCTTTTTGGTGGATTAGCTAATCCAAAAGAAAATGCGGTATGGATTGGTCACAATTATTTTGGTTTGCCTAACTATACAGAAATGCGGGAGATATTTGGTACTTGGTACCAAGAACAGAAACTTAAGCAGTTATCACAATAAGGTATTTGTTTGTATGGCCAGAACAAGTAAATTGTCTATAACCAATCAAAACTGTATTAGAATTCTTTCATTTGACCCTGGTATGAACAATACCGGTTGGGCTATATCAAATTACAACATTGTTACCAAAGTTTTTGATGTACTTAAATATGGTACTATCAAAGCTTCTAAGATGGCTGAAAAACAAAAAGAACTTACCAATAGACATGGAAAACAAATAGTAGCTATAAATATTTTAAAACAAGAAATTACTAAACTTGTAATTGATAGTGTTCCAGACTATGTGGCCAGTGAAGATAGTTTTTATAATCCAAAAACACCAAATGCATATAGGTCATTATTACTCTGTCTTTTTTCCATAGATAACATTCTTTTCAATATGTATTACTACAAAGAAGAATGTAATCTTAATGAGACTGCAAGTAAACTTCACAAAATTTCACCTAAAACTATCAAAATGGTTATGTCTGGAACAGGAAATAGTTTTAAAGTAGATATGCTTGAAGCACTTAAAAAACAATATTCAGAAAAAGCTATTACATTTTCTCAGTATCCAAATGTTCCATTTGAAGATTTTCAAAATACACTTACTGAACATTCAATTGATGCTGTAAGCTGTGGATTTTCATTTGCCAAATCTATATATCCACAATTAATCGTATAAAAAAAATAATCATAATAAATAGATAACTACTCTTGGGACAATCCCAAGAGTAGTTATCTACCATGTATCAAGACATATATCAATATAAGAAGAATCTTGTGATGATGTCTCATCTTTTATGTTTTCAGCAGTAGATATAACAGGATCTACTGCTGATTTGTAGGGTGTTCTTTGTTTATAGAAGATGTATTTGTTTTTGATGTTGAATCATCAGAACTGGAAACATTTTCTTTATTGTTCGTTGATGGATCTTGAAATATAGAAAGAAAATTTGCCAAATCTTCATTACTGATTTTCTTTCCTATAAATAATTCTCCAGTTTCATTGTCATAAACAATTGATGTGTCCTTAAAATGTGATGAACTAAATTCATCATTATTAACCGTAGTTGTATTTTCATTTTCCTGAACAGTGTTAGTTGTTTCTGATTTTTCTTTTATTTTACATGATTTTTTTCTTTGTTTACCGGCTATATTTACTGTAATTATTCCAGAAGTAACTCCAATAATTCCACTAACAATTGCTTTAGTCAAATAAGGATTCCAGTTCATATATTTAATTTCCTTTTATTTAAAATTATTATTAATTACAAATATAGTTCATATAAGGAAGAGTCATTACGACTCTTCCTTATATGTTGTAATCAAAATAAAACTATAAATTAACCAAGAAGTTCGCGCATACGAGCTTCTGATTTTTCAATATCTTCCTTAGGAATGCAACGAGAAATGTCTACAGTCATGCTGGATGAGCAATAAGTAGTTACAGGATTTCCAGTACCAGGAGCTTTATTAAAGCTTATCGGAGCAACTCGAACGCGATCATGACTAGAACCAACAATGGCCTTACCATGAACACGAATATCTTTAAATTCAATTGCTTTAGTCTCTTTGACATCCTTGACAACACGAGTACATTCATCAACAGCAACTGCATATAGTGCACGATCAAGAAGAGCACGAGCCTTTTCAACTGTATCGACCATCGCTGCAGGAGCACCAGCACGAGTCATCAGTTCTTCAGACTTAGTCTTCTCCAGCTTGATTTTTGCACCGATGAGATGGCCATTGGAATCGGTAACATCATCGATCTTACCATTGGAACGAATAAAAGCAGCAGCATCTTCGACAGTGAGAATTGCAGCAGTGGTTTCAGCCATGATAAAACACTCCATGGGTTATATGGTTTATTTTTGTGCAAATCTAATATTGTTGCACAATATTCATGTAATGTGTAATGATTTACACAAAACATGGATTCAGTAGAGTAATATATATTTTCAATTATCTTCAACTTCCTAACAAAACACTTCGTGATCAGCAAGTTCTTGTAAAATAACAAGATTCTCTTCATAACTAAAATAATCGGTAATACTTCTGAATGCTTCCTCAGACATAATAGGTTCAATATCAAGGTGGAGACAATGCGCAAATTCTTCTTCATCATCAACATTAGATAAGTAATACCACCACTGAATAAAATCATTTACATCCTCAAATTCATTATCAATCTTATTTTTATCAATGAACCAACCACGTTCATGTTCAACGTTAATAGATTGTAAATAATCGTATAAAGTGACAGTACCTCTAGTTCTGCTTAATTTATCTAAAAATGCTTTTATAAAAGATTCTTTATAACCAAATCCATCAAAATCTTCAATTGTTAATTGATACAATTCATGCGGATATTCGACAATTTGTTGAGTAACCAATTGGGTTATAAGCTGTAATTCAGTAGAAGTCCAATGTGCGGAATAAAGAGCAATACTCACAAATCTTTTAATAGTAATAAGTAATTTTGCCACACAAAGACTATTGTAACAATAAAAATCATCTTTACATCGAGTTAATCGTTTTCCACAACATGGACAAACAGTCGGAGCATACGTTACTGAAATAAATTTTCCATCAGTATCTCCATTTGCTCGAACACAATAATACGTATCGCCATTTATTGTATCTTGATAAATTTCAATAATATCTCCAACATAATACTCAGTTTGATTTGTAAATTTTTCACCTTGAAGCTTATGTTGAAATGTTTTAAATCGTGGAGTATCTGCTGATATAGATATACCAATTTTTCCAGTAGGACTTACAGTATAAAACACATCCAATATTTTTATTGTCATTATGTATTCATATTTTTTCATATCGTTGGGATTAAATTTCATATATTCCATTAACATCGCGCCCTCGCAGATTAAACGATTTCCCTGAGAATATTTGTATAATAGTAATATATTTCCTCATTTTAAAAGATTTTTCATAACATTTGTCATAATGTATAAATATTTATATCACTGTGTACACTAGTACACAGTGATATAGCATTAAATTAAAAATAGGATACTTTTGAACTCACATAAATATCTTTATCATAAGTAAGCTTAGCCCAATCAGCAAACTGATTTTGTAAAGAATCATACTTGGCAATAGTAGGATCAGTAATAGAATTACCAATATTTTTCCAAGCTGTTATTTCACCTGAAATACGGCTAAGTCTTGCTTTATAATTTTCATTTTTGGTCACAACTAATTTACAATATTCATCAATATCTGTAACTGGGATATCCATATTTTCAACATATGCATATACTGAATCTTCAGCATAAATCAATGCACGAATAAGAGATTCTTCGTTTTCAGAAATTGAACCATTTATTTTTTGTTCACAAGCTTCAACAAGTTCATTCCATGCTGAAACAGTTACTGGATTATAACTGTCTATACCAAGAATATCTGAAACTGCCCAAGAACGTAATAGAGATTCTTGATTAGTAATAAAATTTTCCCAATGTGACTTTGCTTGTTCTAGACTACGAACATCTTTCCAAGTTTCTGTTTTAAAATCATATCGCATGATGTATCTGGAATCATATTCAGCTGGAGGATGTGGAAAATCATTCCATTCTTCCTCAGAAAGAAAAATAAAACAAGAATCACAAACTCCAGCTGGATCAAGACGTAGTGATCCATCAGATAAAACAATAGCCTTTACTTTTTCCCAATCATTTTTACTTTCATTCCATTTACCAACAGGATGATCACAAGTTGTGGGAGTCATGGAAAAATGTTCATCAATTTGTGACAGTTGTTTTAATCCTGAATATAGTTTATACCCAGTATCATTTTCATATGTTGGAATGTGAACATCCACATCAACCATAACATCCAATAATTTTTCTGAAAAAAGTTTCTTTTCTTCTTCAGTAAAAGAAATTTCAACAATATTTCCTTCAGAATCCATTTTTGTATAAACATAAATATCTGAATTTGGTTCATAATGTAAATACATTTCAGATTTTACTGGAAGTGTACTAATATCAAAATTCGGAATTTCATATTTATTCCAAGTCGATTTAATCCATAAAGTAGCATTTCCATTAGAATACATAAAAGCTGCAATTGCATTTTTAAGTATATCTTTTTCATTGTCACTGAAATTCATTTTGTATCTCCATTAATTTATATATTGAACCCAAATATCGTGCGTAGTTGTTCCTGGAGCCACACTTGAAATAGTAGAAATTTGACTGAATTTAACTGCATGAGGATTGTTTTTATTTTTAATGTGATCATCAAGATCAGAAGTTAATTCACTGATATTAGTGGTATTCTTAGTAACTCTATCATAGAGATTTGCAATATTCGTTTCATTGGTAGATATTTTCTTTTCAGCTGTAGATACTCTAGTTGTAAGTGCAGATATATCGGTTTTATTCTTATTAACAATTGTAGTTAAATTAGCAATATCAGTTTTATTTGTATTTGCCTGATTTTGTACTGCTGCAATTTGATTTGTATGTGTATTTATTTGAACTGTATAATTACTTACAGTAGTTTCTAAATCTGCTGTCTTTTCTTCTACAGTAACCAATCTATTTGTTATGTTAGTAATTTTCTCAGATACTTTAACATCTAATTCATTGATCTTTTTAGTGAGCTCAACACGAAGCGAGTTTAAATCTGCAGTTAATGAATCTCCAACGCTATTAATAAGTTCAGTTAATTCAGTCTTTAAATTTGATAATTGAGTATTGAATTTATTTGTAAGATCCGTTAATTTTTCATTGATTTCACCTTTTAATAAAGAAATTTCTTCCTTTATCTTATTTTCCATTTCTTCTCGTAATTCATTCATTTTATTTGTTAAATCATCCGACAATGTTTTTATATATGATTTTAATAAATCTTTTACATTGACTATATGAGGTTGAATAGTATTTTTAACAAAACTTTGCATTGTACGATATTTAAAGGCCATTTGTAACAGCCCTCCTTATAAATATATTTATACATTTACAGTTCATTTTATAGTTTATTCACCGTATGGAGGTAAACTTTCATGTATATTAAGAATATCGAATTGAATAAATTTATTCCTTTTGGATTAGCACAAATTAGAAAATTGGAAGCTACATTTCATTCACAGATACAAATATTTATCGGTACAAATGGTAGCGGAAAAACATCTCTACTCAATGAACTTCATCCATTACCAGCTATTCGTTCTTCGTATAAAAAACAAGGTTACAAAAAACTGACTATAGAACATGAAGGACATGAATATATATTAACTTCCGATTTCTCTGATAAAACAAAAGCACATTCGTTTATTAAAGATGGAGAAGAATTAAATATATCTCACGTAAGTGGAATTCAATCAGAACTTGTAAGTACTCATCTTGGATATACACCACTTGTTCACAATCTTACTCATTTTAAATATAAAATGTGTCAGATGGGAAAAACAGATAGAAAGAATTTTCTTCTTGCTATCAATCCAATTGATCTTACTCTTGTTCTTAAAGCTCATAAACAATGTTGTTCAAAAATACGTGAGTGTAAAGGAAATATTAATTTACTCAGTAAACGAAAACAAGAAATAGAAGATAAACTTTTATCTAAAGATGTTCTTCAAGAAAAATATAAGCAAAAAGAAGAATTGGAAAAACAAAATACAGAAATCAGCAATACTATTTTTTATTTACAAGAAGAATTAAATAAATATCAACAACAGTTTTCAACAATAAATAAAGAAACAATTAAACCTATTGATTTTCAAAGACTTAAAAAATTTGAACATAAAGTTAATATATTTTTAAGTGAGCATAAAAATATTGGTACTGGAGATATTCACAATAAAATCAATATACTTTCATCTGACATAGGATTTTCAGAAGCTACTATTGCACAATTGGAAAATCAAGCTGCTTCTATAGTAAAGGAATTAGAAACTTACGATAAAAGCATTCTCGATATGAATGCTGAAACATCTATTTCTAAAATAGAAGAAACCTTAAAAACAAAACAAGACAAACTTAAAGAACTAAACAAGACTACTCTTGGTATAGATATTATTGATGATGATTTTCTTCCTGATTGCTGTACAGCATTTGACCAGCTTGTTACAGTTATTAATTCATTGATAGATTGTCATCCAAAAAATATAGTTACTAAAGATATTTTTCATAGACTTTATTCAAAATTACAACTTCTACAATATAGAAAAAATAATCTTGATAAAGAAATCGTAAATTTGATGGACCGTATTAAAGAATGTGATGATGAATTAAACGAACTCCCTTCAGATAAATTTGAACTAGTAGAACTTTGTACTATTTGTGATTATAGATCCAGATGGCAATCATCTATTAAATTGTTACAGGAAAAAAAGAACAAACTAAAATCTAAATATCAAAATTTACAAAAACAAAGTGTATATGTTGATAAAGCATATGACAAGCTTTCTCACTATTATAACGAACAATCTGTATTTAGAAATCTTGTTGAAAGTATCAAAGATATTTTATCCAAAATGTACGTATTTAATAATAATGATTTTTATGTAACTAATCAACTTAATGACAATTCTATCAAATTTATGAAAAATATTGAAAAAACAATTCTTCTTCAACCTACACTTCGTGAAAAAACAAAACTTGAAAAAGAAATACTTGAAATTGAACACAATATTATGACATTAAACAAAACTCAAACTCCAGTTGTTCACATTTTACAAGAAATGTACAAAAATAAAACTAAAGAATTATTAGATATTCAAGCACAGCTAAAAAGAAAAGATAAAGAACTATCTTTGCTTATGGAAAATAAAAAGAACTATGAATACTTAGATAAAATAAGAAATATTGCATATCAACTAGAAAAAGAAATTGTTGCTTACGAACAATATGTGACAATTTCTAAAACTATTGAATACATCAATTTGAGCCTTAATGAATTTAATACAAAAAGAAATCAAATCAATTGTCAATTAGGTACAATTGCAACTGTTCTCAAAGAACAAGAATCTTTACTTAATAGGTACAATGAAGAAATCATAAAACTTCTAGAAAAAAGTGAACAAGATAAACTTATTTATGAAGCTATGGAATTTGGGCTATCTCCTATAACTGGATTTCCATATCAACAACTCATCAAACATCTTAATGTAATGATAAGAAACGTTAATGTTCTTATCAATCAAATATGGAGTTATCCACTTCAAATAGTAGAACTTGATCCAAAAGAACCTTTTGATTACACATTTCAAATTTTAGCTAAAGATGAACTTGTTCCGGATATAAGTAATTTAAGTAAAGGACAAATGGCTGTTGTAGATATAGCCTGGATGATAGTAGCTATCCTTACTATGGGGCTTACTAAATATCCAGTATTTTTGGATGAATGTTCTGATGGATTAGATCCTGTACATTCTCAAAGATTACTTGAATGGTTAAAAGAAATTGCTGATGAAAAATATGTCAATCAAATGTTTATCATCAATCATGATGCTGCACTATACAGTGGATTTTCTGATGCAGAAACACTTTGTCTTATGGGCAATGAAGAATTATCAGAACATATAAGTCATCTCAACAAACACGTTAGTTTCTCATAAAAAAAATAAACACTAAATATAGATGAAGGGGAGAAACTTTCTCCCCTTCATCTGTTCTACACATACAACTTATTTCTTATAACAATTTAATATGATTCTTATTTCTTTTTATAAAACTTATAATATCTGATTCCTTTAAAAATTTTTCAAGTTTTGTTTTATCAGAAGAACTATATGAAAATATAGTTTTAAAAAATTCACCATAACCAAGTGGTTGTATCTTAAAAGAAAAATCATCAATTTTTGAACAAAAACTATATTGCTGTTTATGTACAAAAGGCTCTATACAATCTTCTACTGATAGATGTTCTTTTTGAGGGAGTTTTATATTTTTAAGGTATTTAATCACAATACGACTTTTTGGATCAAATTGATACAACATTTGTAATATAAGTTCCATATCCGACAATTCTCTATCAATTTTGTTTCTAAACAATATAATTGCACTATATCCAAGTTTTGAAGGTAAATCATCTATATTAAAATTCGGTATAAAATACTCTAATAATGTTTGGATAGATTCCCTATTTCTTACAGCAATAACAAAACGTTTATTTTCTATTCGTTGGTTACAAATATAATCAACAAAACTATCGCTTTGATTATATCCTGATTCATCCGAGTTAGATTTTGCATTTAGTTCATTTATAATTGGATTTGTAGATCCGTCAATATTTTTAATAATCATATTTCATCTTCTTTATTTATTTACAATTTAAACCATTATATCTAAAACAAATATCACAGTGCCACTCATCAACTGTATTCCATTTTTCTATAAATTTATCCTTAGCCAATTTTTCATCTAATGCTGTTAATTCTGCATTAAAATTTTTAAAACTACCTTCAATCAACTTTCTCATATATTTCACTTTTTCAAGTAACGGATCTTTTGAATTATAATGAGAAATAATCATCTCAATGATAACAGTCATTGGAAGTGAGCATGCCTTTTGAATATAATAATTATACACCGAATCAGTACTTAAACTGAATGTTTCTCCAAGAACATACAAACCAATACAATTGGGTTTAAAAATATCTTTATATATTTTATCAACTGTTCCTGAAAGAATCATAATTTTGTACATTATTTCATTATAATCTTCGCAATAATTTTCATAAGTGCAAGTCTTTTTACTGATCATTTTAATATTTTCTCCTAAATTTTGTTATTAATCTGATTTTTATATTTTATTATTTGTAAAAATTTGCAAATCAATTGTTGTTGCTCGATGAAGTGGAAATAATTTCCACTTCATCTATTCTACATACAGTATATAATTTATTTTTCTTTTTTACAACATATTTCGTATCATTCAATACTAGATAACCACTCTAATCTCATCAAATATTTTTCTTTTGGATATTTTTCGTATAATGCCATATATAATTTTATTAATCCTTCTTTATTTAAAAATCTATATCCTTCTACAACATGAGTATATTTCATATATTCATCAAAATCCATCAATGGATAATTTTGATCAAGTCCAAAATCCAAAATTTTATCAGCATTTTTAATCTTTTCCAAAACATCTGGATTTTTTCTATCAATAGCTATATCCAAATCATTGTTACAAGTCTTAAGTCCTAAAACAATACAAGCCGCTGATCCACCAATAATGTATTGATCTAAGTTTAATTTTAAAACATCAAGTTTTTCTAAACCGATAACATTTTTAATAATACACATTTTTACAACCTATTGTTTATAAATTTCAAGAAGTTTATTGTGCCAATCTTCAACACTTTTATATTTCTTTAAAAACTTATTTTTAGCTAATTGCAATGATGATTCAAAATTATGATTTTTAGAATTATACGCAAGTAATTTTTGTATATGTTCGATATCATCAAGTAAAGGATCGTTTAAATTATGTTCCGTAATAATTATTTTTGTTATAGCTAGCATTGGTACAGTAAACAATTTTTTAACATAATACACATATACAGAATCGTCCTTTAAACCAAATGTATCTGCAAGAATACTCAATCCAATACCACCAGGTTTAAATATTTCTTTATTAATTTCATTTTCATCTATTACTTCTGAAAGTATTACAATTTTATTCATAATTTCATTGTAACATTCACGATACTCATCATCAGAAACATTAAGTGTACTAATCATTTTTATTCTCCTTTTTTATAAGTAGTATAAGCAGTAGGATAATCCTACTGCTTATACCTACATTTAACTTTTTGTTTAGTAACAACTATCAACTATTTTTTTAATATCACACTCTTTATCTAGAGCATTGAATGTATAAATATTTTCCATAATTTCAGCATCAGTCATACTAAACAAACGATCGACATCAGAAAACCAATCACAATCTACTTTAGGATTACGTTTTTCACAATGAGAATCTTCAAACAGTTTTTCAATTTCAGAAGGCATTACAAACTCCAGATTTCTTTTTGATTGTGTTAAGTGCTCGATAAGGATCTTTTCTATAAATCACCAAATCAAGTTTACTGCACTTTGCACAATATTTATTTAATGTTTCATCAAAATATACTCTAAAGATGTATTCTTTTCCATCACGATCAAATTGTGATTCGGTAATAGCAACTCTTAATGATGAAGCTTTTACTTTTTTCATCTTTATAGTTCATCACTTTTTACTTTATTAAATACGCTATTAAAACATGACCAACATGGTAAAAATACAGGTCTTACTCCTTTGACAATAAACTTATGTTGATCAAGAGAAACTTCATATTTATCAGTACCAAATTTTGCAATCACAACAATCTTATTTATTCGATGATCTAAGGTTACTCTAAATTCACCTTCTGATCCTTTGTAAGATGCTCTTGAAATACTATCTTCTTTTATAGTGACTGAAGTTGTTGCATCGACAATAGTATTCTTTTGAATAAATTCATTGAATGTTTTAATAGCGTTAAAAGTTTCCTTAACTAATAATTTTAATTCTGGTTTTATTTCTTCCATAACAACAAATCCTTTAACAAAAATAATGTACTTTTATTATCAAATCGTACATTATAATTCATTTACTAAAAAATAATATATATGTCATTACAAATTGAATTTAAAAATTGTGTACAAATAATAGTAACATTGTATGCGTTGTAATTTGTTTAATGTTTATTGATTATGATATCTCTCTCCTTATTCTTTTTCTCAATAAACTAGGATGTGCTTCTCCTTCACATCCGAATAAACAAATCGCGCTCTGCTTCCCATCTTATACAAGTACTGCTCCTATTTGGGAGCAGTACTTGTATGAAAATGTGTATATATTTAATTTATTACTACTTCAGAAGAATTGGAAGGTGTAATACCAGATGTTTCATTTTTATCTACTTCTTGTTCAGTAGACTCTTGTGTATTTGGTTGAGTAGATTGTCGGCAAACAATAGTTACACCAAGAGTTTCGTCAAACATAATAGGATAAATAGCCATTCCAAATACTTGAGCATATCCAGGAAAACGTTCTTCAAGATTATGTGATTTAAGTTCTTCCGTATCAAAGAACCATACACCATCATAACCAACTATGTTAAATGCTGTACGCATACCAAGAAGATGATGTCTTTGTTCTGGAATAAGTTTCTTATCAAGCAATTCAGTATTTTCAGGACAATATGCTTTATTAATAATATCTTCAATCATACAAATTTCACCACGAGAACACTGTTCCCAACCAAATTCTTTTACATTAATGCTCATTTTTATCTCCTTATTATTAGAAAATTGAACATACCATATAACGATTTATTTTCTCTTTTTTCTACATGGTACAATCATAGGTTCAAAACTTTCTCTATCAATATTAAATAAATTTTTAATTTTTTTAAAATACCACAAATCAAAAGGAGAAATATACCAATATCCAATTTTATAATCAGCGTAATCAACTTCTTTTAATTGTTTATATAATTTCACATAGGCTTCATCATTAGTTCTGTATTCTAAATAAAAAGCGTTTTTATTATAAAATCTCCAATGTTGATTTTCTGGAGCACGAACTACATTCATTCTAATTTGATTAGATTTACACTCTACATATGGACCTCGTTTACCAATAACAATACGTTCATATCCTCTGAGTAACGATAATCCAGTACATGTATACAAATCGATTTTTGTCTGATTGTGAATATCAAATGGTGCCAATCGTTCTTCATATTGTTGTATTGTTGGCATAATTATCAATTCCTTTATAATAGAATTTACTACATTACATGGAATCAATAAATATTAAAATATAACTTACCTATCTTAATGATAGGTAAGTTATATAAAAATTTAAAATTCTTCTGGTTTTTTAATCTTTGTTTTTAATTCTTCTATATCTTCTAAAGTAACAGTATCTTTTCTCCAAACTTCAAATATGGATTTAACAAAACTGAATCCATATTTTTCAATTAATTTAAAAATTTGTAATAATACTTCAATACTCATATATTTTTCTCCTTATTCAGCATATATCAATTCATTAGCACTATCATCATATTCAGGAACTTTTAAACCAAATGATTTAGCTACAACTATAAGTTGCTTAATTCCAATTTTAATAGATTCTATAGCCGCAATAACATCGTTTTTCTTATTTGCGTCTGCTGCTTTATAATAATTTTCAAGAATAATTACAGAAGATTGATAAGAAGTATACCAAATTTGAGCAGCATTTTTTATACGATCGTATTGGTCAGAATCAAGCAAACCTTCTTTAGCAGCATCAGACGATATTTGCATAGTTGTGTTATACACAATTGCTGATGTATCAAGAACTTTATATGCATTTACTATAAAAGGATCTTGTTCAGTAGGAGTATCTTTATTAGTACAACCAGTAGTAATACTCATAATCAATGTAGTAATTAGAATAAATAAAATTTTTTTCATATATTCCCTCTTTATATAAAAAATAAATAAAGCATAAGATTTTATTTAATAAAAAAAAAATAAAAATATTAAAAGCATGAACAGTAGGCAATATGCCTACTGTTCATACCCTTCTCAGGAGGTTACCAATGACGAAGAAACACAAAGGACTGGATATGGAGGGAAGGGGTGTTCTAACATGAGAGGGGAAATGGTCATGATAAGAACTATATAAATCAAGCTTAGAAGTAAGTCCCGGTACTTCTATTACTCACATAAATGTGCTACCTTGATTAAAGAATAGGATAAGCTTAATCATATTAGTCAACGATGTTAAGTTGTAGTTGCAAGACAATGGATGAAGGCCCCAGATTGCAACAAGCAATACAACCTTTACGATCTGATTTACTAATTAACGTCCTTCTTTCTATCTAATCATTAATTGTAAACTGACTAATATAATTATTACTCAATTGTTTGATCAAGACAATTGCTACCTTATCCAAATATTAAAACTATTTTGGTAGCCACGGATAGAATTGAACTATCAATAAACCCTTATAAGGGGTCCGTTATAACCATTTAACTACGCGGCTATATTTATGGCTCCAGCGACAGGACTTGAACCTGTATTGTACTGATTAACAGTCAGTCGCCTTACCTAATCGGCTACGCTGGAGTGTAAGTGTAACAAAATTATTTTTCAACAATTTTATTACACGCATTTAATAAATACTTTATGTATTTTTTTACATATACAATTTATTTTTTATCAACAAGAAAAAAAAATAATAACACATTAAATCAAGAAGAGAGGAGAATATTCTCCTCTCTTCTTGATAATCAGTCTAATCTTTCGATTAGACAAAACTCCATTGAAGAACTGTTAGTTCTTCTTCAGTAAGCTTGCGATGATGCTCTTCCCATATGGAAATAGCTTCATCAAGTGTCATCCCTGTCCGCGTTCGCATGATCCAAAAAAGATCATCTGCGATAGTGGAAAGTTCAGTACACATGTCGCACCTCCAAGGTTAAAGGGTTAATTGTATATTTAAACATTGAAAATAAATTTTCCTATTTTTTGAGCCATTAATGAAAGAAAATCAGAAAGATAAAATGATTTATAACAAAGAACTTCTTTGTTATCAGTACTTATTGGTGCAATCTCAATTTTGTAGCAATCGATTATTTTGTATTGACGTTCAGTAATTTTACATTTGGTCAATTTGGTTCTTCCAGAACAAACTCCTATATTTCCAACTACAAAATCACAACAATCCAAGGGATATTCAATAATAATATTTTCTACTCCTGCTTTAAGAACAGAATTAACAAATTCCTTTGTTGTACATTTTTCACCATTGTCAAATTGTTTAATCAATTCATTAAACGGAATATATTCATAATCATCCAAATAAATTTTCATCTCATTAAAGTAAAAATATTTTCTTCCATCATTATCTACTTTAAGTTTTTCACTATAAAGATATTCATTGTAATTTTCTCTTTCGCCAAATTGAAATACTTCAATCATATCGAAATCAACATCATAATGTACACCAAGTTTTACACCATTGAGATTGTAGTAACGTTCCATTTTTTTCTCCGTTTATTTAAGGGTAAAAAAAAACAATAACAGGGAGAGATTTAATCTCTCCCTGCTGTTAAATTGTTAATTTATTAATTGTCAAATACCCATTGAAAAACTTTGATCGGAGCTTTGACTAATACCAACTCTTCAAACATGTTAAAATCTTTAATATCATCCGGGTGAATTACTGGACAAAAATTCAAATACACCATTTCGTTGTTATCAGTCATATATAGCCACACATCAAATGATACATTGGATGGATATCTGCATACAACAATATAACATTTTTTGTTATTTTCATGGTGTACATAAAACTTGACTTCCGACATTACTTCCCTGTTGATATACATATTCAATTCTTCAGGGAAAAGATTGCGATCACCCATGCCATATGAATTGAAAAACATCTTACCTTTCGATACTTGTTTTTCAATTTCAACCATCACCTCTTTAAGTTGAGAATAAAGCATGTTCAAACCATCCTTCTGTTTAAACTACATACAGAGGGAACTTTAAAGTTCCCTCTGTATAACAATTAATTACAACCTCCGCAATGACCATGAGGAATATGTTCATTGCACAACTTTTCCAAATAGTTGACCTCTTCTTTGGTAAACTTTATTTCTCTTGCGGCCAACTTAAAATTATAGGTATCAAGAGCCCACGGATATGTCTTATAATCATCAGCATAAGGATCGAAGTGGGAAAAACCATTTACCATCAAGCAATTTTTAAGCGAATACAAAACACCATCTACCTTAATGGTAAGAACCCCGTTACACAGATTAGGAAATTTCCCGTCATAGCTGACAAATTCAATTTCCCTCATTAAAATCTCCTTGATTTTAATATTTTATTTAGTCAATCAAAAATGTAATATATAAATAAAAAATAATGAATGACAACATATTAACACTAAGATACCAGGAGAATATTCTCCTGGTATCTTAGTGCATATTTAATAGGATCTATTTTTAATATTTTCTATAAATGTTGAAGTATCTATAGTTACTACTACAATGTGCATATCTGTTATTTCAAATTCTTTGAAATCCTTATCATTCTGTAATACTTCTCGAACATCAGAAACCGTATATTCTTTATTGAAAACTGATTCATATTTAAGAATTTCTTCTTCAGTAAAAAATGCGGAATGTTCAAACACCATATCAAAACAATCTTGGACAATATTTTGAAGATTACCAAGATCACAATTGCAAACAGTTGCAAGATCATAGAAAGGAATAATTACTGCATATGAAGCAGGATTGATTTTAACTTCAGGATAATATTCCGCAGTATCAGGATCTACGTATTCCTCTTCTACAACAATATCCTGTTTTTGATCATGCTTTGTCCTACAAAGTACTACGAATATATCCTTATAAGTAGAATTTTTCAACAACTCTTTTTTAGTAATAAGTTTTTGCATATAAACCTCTTTTTATTTAGAACATACATGTATCTGGTCAAGATATAGAAATCAAATGTCTATATTCTCCAGAAAATGATTTTAAAGATAAATCATGAAAAAACCATTCATTGATCATATTCAACAAATTATTGTTCTCAGCTATCATTTCTTCTACACAATGTATCAATTTCCATTTTTTATTTTCTTTCACAGCTTCAAAATATTCAGCTACTTCATATCGTATCGAATTATAATAATCGTGATATTTATCAATTTCATTATCTCTCCAAAACTCCAAAATAACATTTAAAGGAATAAATGTTAAGTCTAAAATTCCTGAACCTAAATTTTCTTCAACAAATAAAATTGTAACATATGGATTATTGTTTTCATCATCAAATACAAATGCCCACAAACCTTTTATATGATTTGGAGTTCTTAACATTTGAGCATATAACTTCATATTTACACTACGATCAATTACAAATGAAGATACAATACTATCTTCTGGAAGTGCACTGATCCATTGAATAAGTTTGTGTACATCAGTAACATTCTCAAAGCATTCTTTTTCTTTAATAAACATAACTTAATCTTCTTTTAGTTATTTAAAAATTCTTTATAAAAGTTTTCAACATCTCTAATTACAAATTGAAATCGAATTGCCTTAAGTAAACACAATTTAAAATTGTCTATTGATGTTTTCATATTTGCAGAATTTGATGCCCAATCATAATTAACAATATTTTTAATGGCATTGTCATCCAAATGAAATTCGTTTACTTTAAATTCAAGTCTATCTTCAAATATATTGATTATTTCTCGTAAATTATAAAACCAACTAAAAATAATGTTGCCACTCTTTTTATCAATACGTAAATATTGTAAAATTGTATATTTACGACTTAATTCGTGAATAGCAAAATAACCATCTTTATATTTATATTTTATCTTTCCATTAATATCGTATTCAAATACGATATTATCAGATACGAATTCTCCAATAATGACATCGGAATTTACACGATCACAAATTTCAAATATATTTAACAATTCATTTATAGTACGACTACAATTAAACAAATTCAAATATCCATGACTTGTCAAACATTCAGATTCATAGTGAGCAATAGTATCAGCATCAAATATAGGACTAAAATTTACACCTAATTCATACCCAAATTTTTTCATAAATAACCTCCTAAAATAATATCATTAAACCGGATTTACATTAATGTAATATATAAGTTTAATTTAATTCAAAAATTTAAATATATACGAATTTAAGATTTCATGGTATGCCTTACATTACCAAAAAGGAGAGATGTGTTATATGGAAAACGCCATTGATTTAGCATTGCGAAATATAAATCACAATATTCCTCTAGAAATACTTGAAGTAGCTTTTGAAAATGATCGACGAGGTATTTCTATAGAAGATTGCATTCATGAAGATGTAATCGTCAACAGAATTTTACACGATGCCAATATTGTAGCAGGAAAAATAAAAACAATTGTACTAGATCCAATGTGGATAAAAAAATCTGCACTTCCTGTAGGATATATGATTCCAAATACTGAATCATATTCAATTTACAACATTCCTCCAGAAGCAAGAGAAAATAGATCTATTGCCTCCATCATTAGTATTCGATATCCATTTTCTTTATATGTAGGAAATCAAATGCCTTCTGGAGCATTGACAAATAGTGTAACAATGCAAACAGTAGGAAGTCTTGCTTGTCAAGTTCTTGATAGTCAATCAGGAGGAAATTCTGCTGTCATGCCGATTCCTCATCTAGTCTCTGGACATCAAATAAAATTAACTCCAGTTACAACTGTAATGACTATGAATTATACTTGGGAACTTAATTGCAGATTAAGTTACGATAAGGAATTTACTAATTTAACTCAAGATGCACTTATACCATTTGCAGAATTAGCACTATGCGCTACTAAAGCTTTTATTTACAATAAACTTGTGCTCAAAGCAGATAAATTCTATACTACAGCTGGTTATGAATGGGGAAGAATGAAAGAAATTGTGGATAGTTATGCACAAGAAGCTGAAAAATATATTGAATTGAGAAAAGAATTTTCTGGTGGTGCCAATCAACTTGATTTGGAAGCTACATATCAATTAATTTATGATTCAATATAAACCCCCTAAAGAGAGAATTGTATCATGCCATTCTACACTAAAGTCAATAGTAATCTTCGAGATTCTAATATATTTGTAAAACCATCTGGAAGTGAAATATTAAAAGAAGCTAAAAATGTGTGGGTAAAAAATACAAATAATGTTTTAAAACCTATATGGAATTATTGGTGGACACTTGGTAATTGGGGAGCATGTTCAGCATCATGTGGTGGAGGAACACAAACAAGAACAGTTACATGTACCAGAACAAATAACGTAGTAAAATCAGACTCATTTTGTTCTGATATTACTAAACCAAGTACAAGTCAAGCATGTAACACTCAAAGTTGTAATATTCAATTGTACTCCGCTTGTGATGACATTGCTATTGTGTGGCCAGCAGATCCTAACGGAAATATTGTTGGTACTAGTTTTAATCTTCACGATGGACGAAATGATCAAACATATTCTCCCTCATTGTGGACATTTCCTGCAATTCCTGTTTACAACAATAATTATTATTTTATTTGTGAATTAAGCGATGCAGGTAATAATAGAAGTGGAAACTGTGGTATTTCTGTTCTCAATTTAAATAGAGTATCTTGTCAACTTATAAGCACTATACATGGAAGTTGGGGTTATCATCCAAACGGATTTAGTGTTAGTGGTTGGAATCACACTGGACCTTGGTGGAGAAATGTTTCTTACGGAACGCAAACTATTAAAGGTTTCTTTTACGTTCCGGCAGTATAAAAATATAATAGAAGTTGGGAACATTCCCAACTTCTATTATAATAAATTTAATTCAAATAATCAAACGATTTGATTACAATATAAAGAATAAGAACAATAGTTAAACTGGCTATAGTTGCAGCTCTTGTTGTCTCACCACAATTACTAACAAAATAAGTAAAACTTCTTTTTATAGTTACAATAGCTTCATCTGAAATACGTGAAGATGAAAATATATTCTTTACTTTAGTAAGAATATCTATTTTTGAATTCATATTCACTTTATCAATCATGCATCTGCGATAAGATTTTTGCAAAAGTTCATAAGTAAGTTTCCCAAGACCTTCATATATTTCAAATTGTACTTCTTCTCCATACTCATTTTCGTTTTTGACAATACGTATTTTTTCAAAATCACCGCTTGTTGATTGAACAGCAGCAAGTTCACTAAACATAGTGACGATAATTCTAAATGTGGATTCATTGACAGCACTATATTGTTGTGACAACACATGAATAAGTTCATTGTCTACAAATCTTGCTGGACTTTGTATTTGTTGAATCATACTTGATAACATCATATCAAGTATATTTGTAGATGATGTAATAACTTTCTGGCCATCTATTTCATCAACTAATCCGTAAGAACGAATTTCATCACCTTTTTCTTTTTGTTCTCTATAGATCTGATTAATGGTACGAATTTTTTGTCGAATACGCGATTGAATGTCAGTAATAACATAAATGACATCGGCATCATATTTAAAATTGTAAATGGTTCCAAAATGAATGGAATCTGTAGCAAATATATCTTTGGAACGTACTTCTATAACCTTCTTCCATGTTCCATATTTAACAATATCATATTTTGCCGATAATGATTTAATAACAGATTCCATGATATCTTTATTTGCACCAAATTTATAATAGTGAAAAACTAGAGATGTAAAAAACTTATAGTGAAGCATTTTAAATAAAGCAAGTAATCCTTGCTCTTTCAATTCTTCAGATATTGTTGATATTGCAATTCTATGTGCTGTATAAACAATCATCTGATTATAAGGATCGTTTAAAACAACCCAAGAAGGTTCAATACCTGGAGCATACCTTAATATCTCTTTAATCTTTTTTTCTTGTACTCCTCCAATAATAGAGAAAAAAACCGATCTGTCTGTATCAGTGAAAAAAATAGGAACAGTTCCCAACAAATATGTATTAAGAGCAGCACTATGTTCATTTTTTGTTTCAAACATAGCACAATACTCAACCAAATTTCTAATAAAAGAATCTGTTATTGGAGTATTGATTTCTGGTATTTTACTAAACTCATCAAGTAAATATGTAGTATGTTTATTATCTTTTGCCATTTCTATTCTATTTCCTTGATTTTAATATTATAGATACAAAAAAAAACGATATATTCTAACAAATTTTACTTTAATACAAGGAAGGAAAATTAATTATGCTCTTTAATTCTCTTGAAAAATTTATGGAAAAATCTTCTCCTATTTCAAATTATGATCTGCTTGTTCTTGAGAATGAATATTATAAGAAATTTACAGATGTTAGCGAATCTATTTCTCTTTTAGATTCTTGTCTGTATGAAATTGAAATTCTTTCTTACGTTAATAAAAATAATTTAAGTGCTTTTGAAGATTTAGCTATTCCAAGCAATACCAATTTAGCTGTTAATGAACAAAAAGGAAAACTATCTCAGATTTGGGCAAAAGTTATAGAATTTTTGAAAAAGATATGGAATCAGTTATCTGAACTTTTTAAGAAAGCAAAAGAATTCCTTTTTGCCAAATCTAAAAATCTTATCAATAGAATTAGTAAACTAGGTGAAAAAGTTAAAGTAGCAACTAGTTTATTTTCTATTGTACGTCAGCCTGTTGTTAATGACATAAATAAAGTTTCAAATGTGTATTCTCAATTAGCTGAACTTAGAACCATTATTACTGAAAATATGACTCTAGAGCAAACAAAATCTGTAGAAGAAAATTTAAAACATATTGACAAAGAATTGAATACTCTAGATAAAATATTTGATGATTTTTCAAATAGTTCACCTATTACAGAAAAAGTCCCAGGTGCTATAGCATTAGCCTATCTCAAGCAATTAAAACAAGGTTTGGAATTAAATGTTGAATACATAGATAAATTCAACAAAAATATTGATTCTGCAAAAGAAGTTATGAAAAAGATGCATCCAGATAGATTTGTAGGACAAGATCAAACTCTTCCAACTGCTATTACTGCAACTGCTTCTGCTGCATCTAGTTCATACAGACGAGCCATAAAACATATTAAGAATTTTACCGATATTGTAGAAAATAGTATTTCTTCCATAGAAAAGCAGGTAAATGAACAATTATCAAAAAATTAAACATAGATGTATATAAGAGTTAGTCAGAGATTTTTCTCTGACTAACTCTTTATATTAAAAATTATTTAAATATTTACTTCATACAGAATGTTATCCAAATCATCATTGCATTTCATACAATCTTCAGAAGTAGGTTCTTGAATTCTTTTAAATTCGACATATCTATCAACCATTTTCAAAATTTTACGTTCACTCTTTTTAAGAGTTTCATAAGGCAAATTACGAAGTCTATAAACTTCATCGAACATATCATCAACATGAGTTTCTAAAAAATCAAGAACAAACGTTGCGCTCATACTTTAATCTCCTTTACATGTTAATAGGATTTATTTATATATCCATATTCAAGAAAGTTATATATAAGTGAAAAATAATGAATAATATTTTTTTATTCTTCTTTCTTTATTTTTCTTCTATTTAATCTAAATTTTTGTAATTGATTATACAAAATGTTAAGAATATCCTCATCACTGCAATATGTAATATAGTCTTGTATTTTTCGAATAATCTCATCTGTAGAATTGAGTTTAAATGTTTCAAGAATATATTTTTCAGGTTTGGTATTACATACAGAAACAATGATCTCAGCTTCATTAAAAGCCCATGCAACTTTTTCTTGAAGAGTCAAATCCATAGAGTATTTGTGTTTATTGCAAACATAAATAAACATATCTCTAAGAATAATTTTATACTTGTTATCACCAGATTTCATAATAAAAATCTCCTTAATAAAAATTTTATTTCTCACTAAAATCTATAAGAGATTATGGCTAATATTAGCCATAATCTCTTATATAAATATTTTTTAGATATTTTTTACAATTGTCATACATTGTTTAAAAAACAATGCTTTATCATGATTGTACACAACCATTAAATTTTTAAAATCATCATCATTGTGTATATGAAAACGTTTATGAGTATCTACATTTTCAATAAAAACAGTAGCTTTCAAATTTTCTAAAATAAGTTTTCCAAAATATGTTTTTCCTTTATACGTAAAACGTGTAGCATTATCATCATTAAATTCATCCATTTTATCTAATGAAATATCATCTTTAGATACTTGCATAATTTCTATTGTATCGCAATTTATATAATTTGGATTTTTCAAACTAGTTGAGGCAAGAACATCTTCAAATGTCAACACTACTTTCAAATATTCAACATCTACTTCGCTCTCATGAATAACTCTAAAGATTACAAACGATTGTATTTGTATATTCTTAGAAGAACTCATATCCAATTTTGTAACAAGAAAAAGAGCATAATCTCTAAATGGATAATTTTTATTATAAAATTTTTGTACTTCGTAATATTTAGAATCAGCATCATCAGAAAAAGCAAGTCTTCTCATATCAACATATTTAAAGCCTAATGTATTTAAATATTCCACTACTTTACTAGGATGTTTCAAATAATATTTCAAATAAATATTGATATTAAACATGGTATTTATAATAGTATCCGGCAATTTTTTAGACATTATTATTTCTCCTATATTAAAGTGTTTAAAATATCTGGATAGAACATATGTTCTATCCAGATATACTTTTAAGAATAGATAATGAAAAATTTTATTCTTCCCAAACAGAAGGAATATACAATTCATTCACAAGCTTTTTAAGCAATTGTTCCATTTTTTCTATTTCACTATTCTTTTCTTCAATATATTTATCAATATAATTCAGTATTTCAATATTATCGGAATGTGTTTGATTGTTCCAAAATTTCTTATCTTTTTCAGCATTTTTAATCTGTTCTTTCAACCAAGCAATTTTCTTAAGATACTGTTTCTTTACATAAGCATTTTCATCAAAATCCTGAAAAAGTTTACTGTCCTTGTTAAGTTCAATAAGTTCTTCTTCACCATTTTCAATATTTTCTACAGTATCACGAAGTTCTTGTGCTTGTTCATCAACAGAACATGGGCAACCAAAGAAAGACAATTCCCAAATAATGGAAGTAATAAACTCAAACAACGTGTATCCAGAATCATTCTCAGATACACTAAAAGTATATTTATCCGTACAATAATTGTATCTGTTTTTATACACATTTACGGAAGGTACAGTCAGTTCAAGTTTGCAATCAAGCATAGTAATAAAATCGGAAAGTTCTATTCCGCACGATTCACAAATATCTCCTTTCTTGTATTGTTCATCTTCATCATCTTGAAGATAAATACCTTTACCACTAACTTCAATATATGATTCAACATCCATAGGTTCAGACTTATTAACATCTACTTTCTTGCTCAAAACAATGTGAGTAAGATGAATCCAATCATCTTCATCCTCATTATACATTTTCTTGCTAGGAAATCCCAGAAGTTTCTCATCCTTATACCGATCAATAAAGTTATCCAAAAAATCTTCAAGCTGACCAAATACAGGATAAGTAATAAACAACTCAAAATAATCCTGCAAAGTAAGATCAGGATCAATGATTATTTTCTTATTCAAAACACGAAGCGCAGAATCACTATCCATAGGGATTACTTTAGACTGATTTCCAGTATAAACTTCAAGTACTCCACCACGACAAACTTTAACATAACTCATCTTGATACTCTCCTTTAGATAAGATATTTTATTTACAATATCGATTTACAAGTTTCACAAAACTCGAAAGATATAACTGTATATATTTTTTAAATTCAAAAGAAGTTATAGGATTATTTATATCGTCCTTAAAATCAAAAGATACTAAAATTGTAGTTTGAGATCTCAAACTTTTTAATGGAAAACAAACATATTTATAATCACCACCAATAGATTGTTTGTCAATACAAACAATAAAATCTAAATTATTTTTAAATAAATAAACATTGTAATAACCTTCAGCACCAATATTATCAGGATCAGGATATTTAAAAATATTAACGACTTCTTCTATTTCAAACTTACAATGAGCAACAAATCTTTTTAAAGAAGCAGCATCATCCACATACACATTTCTTAATCCATTAAAAAACTTTGCGTAATAAACATCTCGTGCATAATTTTCTCTAAAAAAGTAAGGTATAAATACATGATTAGTACAAAATGCGTTATAACTAGAATTCTGAAGTTTTTCAGAAATAAAATGATTATACATATCCATAGTCTTTAAAAACTGATCAACCACAGTAATCAAATTTATTTGAATAGATATGGATGATGAAAAGTTTAAAATATTTTTCAAATGTTTATACAAAGTCTTTAATGTCTTTACAGTCGAATAACATGTACGAATTCTAACATCATGTAAAAGATCTTCTATTTCTTTAATAAACAAATCAATAAAAATTTGTGTTTTTAAAGTATCATCAACCTCATCTCTCCAACAAAGACATAAATATTCATCATCAATATCAATATCAAAAAATGTTTTATTCTTCATAAGACGAAGAATAGTATCAATACTTAATGAAGAAGCAAGATCTAATCTCAAATCATTGGAAAAAAGAGTAACATCATTACCACAATTTTCACAATACTGCAACATGGTTATTTTACGATGTTCATCATAGAAAAAAGGAATAGACCTAATAAAATAATTTTCAGGATTCATATTACAACATCTCACAATCATCTTTTACACATTTCAAACATTGTTTTCTGATCGATGGAACTGACACAAAGATCTTATTAATTATGTCTTTATGATCGTTTAAATAAGTATCATTATTAGAAGTAAACGATGGTTTTGTATCAAGATTTGGAATACGATTCTTTAACCATTGATCAAGTTGTAGAAAAAGTTTAATGCAAGAATTCATTTTTTCCAAATCTTCATAATTTTTAGAATATATTTTAATTCTAACAAGCTGAAGCATTTTACAATATTTAACACGTTCAATGTCAGATCTAAACAATTTTGAACAAGTTACATTATCAATAGTAAAATTAGATATATCCACTCTATCCATCATATTAAAAATAGCATCAACATCTCTATACGTTGTCTTAGGATCTTGTACTGTATCCTTATCGTTAAGACTATGGACATTAGAAATATAATAATGGTAATTGCTATATTTTTGATCAAAATGTGAATTATCTTTCTGTAATACATCATTGTACAATTTAGCAATTTTACAAAAAGTATGTAATACAAATTTAATGTTACGATAAAGAGTATCTATAACTATATATGGCAACAAATGATCTTCATTACAAGCTTCATACTTTAAAATGTCAGATTTAATAGTCGTGATAATTTTACAAATCTCACGATCAAGCGTGTTCCATTCTTTAGATATACCTTTAAGCACATTTTCCATATTAAATAGAGTAATTCGCATTGCCTTAAAAGTTTCTATACAACATTCAGCTATACGTATACAAGGACTAGTCCAAAATGTAACACTATTGTTAATAGGAAATTCAATCGTAGTTCTAACTTCTGGATATCTCTTGGTGGTATTAATAAAAGCAGCAACTCTAGTAAAATCATCTAAAACTTCAGGAAATATTTCAAGTAACAAATGCCCACAAAATCCATGAGTGTTAAGGGAAGTCTCATCAATAAAGTCTTTCCTGCTTTTAAAAATACCTTCAAATCTAGACCCATCAAAATAACTCATAGACATACTCTCCTTTTTTATACGATTGATCAGATATATAAAACATAACTCTGGGTAGGTATTTTAACCTACCCAGAGTTATCTCTATTTAACTTATAATTTTATTATTAATCAAATATCAAATTTATTTTTCTATAAATTATAAGCAATACTACAATTATTTTTCATACTTTTTACATGAGCAATAGAATTCTCTAGCTCCTTTTATTTATCCTCATTTAAACTCTTATAATGCTTATATACTCATTTTTATATCAGTAAACAAGTAATACATTTCAAAAATAACAATTCTACTTTAAATCAAAATAAATTGAATAAAAGAATCAAAAAAGTAATATATATTTAAAAAGTAAATAAGAAAAATATTTATTTTAATACAAATGTATTTTTTAACATTCTTCTATTATTAATATTAAGAATATGAAAGACTTAAATCGCTATTATGATTGACAATACTACTACTTGTTGTAGTAGTATTGTCTTATATGTTTATTTAGAATAAGGTATATAACTAATACATATAAAACGTCTTTTATATGTATTAGTTATATAAGGACTATACTAATATATTAATACAAAGGAGAAGATATAGAGTAGTACATAGTACTACTCTATATCTTAATTAAGATTCCACAGAGGGCCCCCTCCTTTAATGGTTCCCCCAAAGAAGAAACCACAGTATATATAGTAGTTGTAATTAATTATACATTAATAATTATTATATTAAAAATAATAAATATTATTAATAAAAAAATAAATAAGTAGTATAAGAAGAGATAGGAATATATATTCCTATCTCTTCTTATACATATTACTTTAATACTAAACATTCACCATTTGATCCATAACAATATGGATCATAAGCAAATGAACAAACATTTCTATCATTACAATCAAAACAACAAAAATCACCAGCTTTATATTCTACAACATCCAAATTGAATTCAGATGGAAGTTCTGTGAATATATTGCCATCACGTTCATAACAAATAACATCATTTATTTTGTATTCGTTATATCCTTTTATTTTACCAATAGTTCTACAACTTCCACTTATTGTTCTAAATAGACTATCCAATTTATTTCTTATTATTGGATCTTCTATATTGGAAGTTATTTTGTAGTTCAATGAATATACTAGTCCTATAATGATACCAAGATTACGAATGATTTCCTTATCCGACAAAGACAATTCATGACTTATGTTCATTGGATATTTTTTCCTAGTATGCATGAACCAAATAAATTGTCTAAATTAAATGCTTCCGGACAACAATTTTTATCGTGACATTCAAAACACGTAAATTCATGTGCATAAAGATGTCTGTCTACATCCATGGATTTTTCAGGTATTCCATATATGTAATTTGAATTTCCTTTGCATCTAAAATATACTATTTGATTAGGATCATTAAAAATTATTTCAGCATTGTGTTTTCCAATATCCCTTGCATGATCAACTATTGATCTAAATTGTTCAACATGATCAGTAAGAAGATCAGGATACGACATAGTAATTTCGTTTACTATGCTGGTAGCAGAATCAAGTATTTTAGTTAGAATGACTCGTATCTGCAATTCTTCTGTTGAGAAAATAGATTCTTGTTCCATCTATGCAACATCTCCTTCCATAGACATTACTTTCCATTCAAATGAGCTTACACCATACGAATCTATATATCTTCTATGTATGGCGTATATTGTCCTATCGATAATATTTGTTTCCGGATTAACTATGAAATAATATTTGTCATAAACTTCTTTAACAGTTTCCTTTTTAGAATTGACAATTCTTCCTGTTTTGATATAATTATAACTACAAGGAAGAACTTTTCTTTCCGTCTTTGTTGCATCAACAAACCAAGTTACACCTAATGTATATGGAACTTGACTATAGATAATATTACCTTCCTCATCGAATCCATTGGTAATAAATGGGTGATTGGAACAAACAAATTCCGGAGTAAGTTCCACACTTATTTTACTATTATTTTCTATAGTTACTTTATAGAACACAAATAAGTTTGTGCGTCTGTGATTAGGAATTGGTTTTGGAATAACATTGGGAATTTGTTGAGTTTCAGATATTTCAGGAATCGGTTCTGCAAGAAGTTCATAAATTGGGTTTTCAGATTGAAATATTTTATTATTTTCTGGTTTAACTCGAATAATATTTCGAATAAAACGTTGAACGGAAGTTGTTCCGATATTTATTGCATCTTCAAATGGAATTATATTGTTTAAAGTAATTGTTGTGTCATCGGTACAAAGAGTATAATCTGAAAATATTTCATCCTTTTTAATAGTTCCATTATTGAGCAATTTGTTCAATTTAAGCATGGTGAAAATGGAACAATTGGAAAAACAATGTCCATCAATACGTTCTTCAATTACGGTCATCATTTTTTTTTGTGCTACCATGTTCGATTACTCCTAAATAATTAATGTGTGAATTTTAAAGTATATATAAAGAGTAGTGTGGGGTAATCCACACTACTCTTTATATATAGCCTCTGACTCAATTGATTTGAGAAAAGATATTTATTTATCATTTTCTACAATAGGATAATATATTTTTGATATTTAATTGAGATTTAGAGAAAGAAATTGTGACAAGTTATTAGGATCGTACACATAATCTTTAAACGTATTAGTACGCATTTGTTCAACTGTAGTAGGTTGAATATCTACTATATCAGTATCTATCTGAGCTTCAAGATTACGAAGTTCTCTAGTTAAAGAATCAGTGACAAGTCTATTTGAAGTGGTACTTAACATTCTTTTAATATCTTTGATTCTTTCTGCAAGCTCATCTTGTTGTTGTTTGTATTCTGGTTCAACTATTTTACCTGAAGAAGATACTTTATTTAAGAATGTAGAATGATCGACATCATAAAGATTAAAATTCTTTCCAAAATAAACAAAATAGCAGGCAAGAAGATATGCGATACAATTGTGAACTAATACATCGTTAGCAAAGTATTCATGACAATCATCTACCAGAAGATTGTAAACTTTCTCTTTTCTTTCTTCTTGCTTCTGCGGATGCTTTTCCAGCTTTGACAGCATGTTCATGAATAAGTTCCGGATTGTTATTGTGCCATTCTTTAAGTTTGTTTTTATTTTTTTCAACCAGTGCTTTTGCGAGATCTGGATTTTCTCTTCTCCATTTGTTAAGAGACTCTCCTGTTTTGGGATATAATTGAGCTGTCTTTTTTCCTGAAGCAACTGCAACTTCGTGAGCAAGATTTGGATTGTTTTTTCTCCAATTTTCCAATCCTTTACTTTTTCTACCGTTTTCACGATACAATTGATTAGCTTTTTCTGGATTTTCTTTGCGCCATTTACCAAGATTGTCATTTTGTTTGGATTTTTCAGCTTGTTTTTGTCTAGTTTTATCTGAGGCTGGATGTCGATGTATATGTTCCTGTACCGAAATGCATTCCAAATTCTCGATTGTGTTATTGCTCCAATCACCGTCTTTGTGATGAATGCACTTATCTTTTGGAATAGGACCATAGTGATCTTCCCATATTTGACGATGAAGTGCAACAGGAGATTCTTTCCATTTATCATGTCTATAATAATATCTGCTAAGAGAGGTACTTTTGGAATTAGGGTATCTATGATACGACTTTCCATTATACACGATAGTTTCTCGTTCCATACGTAAATTTTACTCCCTAAAGTCAAATCTTTGAATTCTACAATACCATCTGGAGTTATGAAAGGATGACTAGGTGTTCCTGTAAAATTATATTTAGATATAACTCTTTCTTCACGTACATAAATGTTTATTATAGGTTTATATCCTTTTCTGGTTAATACCAAATCTCCAACTTTAAGTTCGGCTATTGGAACGTTTCCTTTATTTGTTCTTATTAAAGTAGAACCTACAAAGCAAGTATCATCGTGTCCAGCAGTAGAGTGATCAATTCTTCCATTCTTTACATTAAGACTTGCAAGTTCATTAATAAGAGTACTATCGTTAATTCTATCGTAATTCATTTGAACTGCTTTCATAAGAGTTGCTTTATATAAAGTATCTCTTGATGTAGCTCCGGTTCCTGTTGTAGTATAACCAAGATATTTCTTATTAACTCCTTCTGTTGCCTCAGGAGAATAAATATCTATATCTGAATAAAGTTTTTCATCTCTATTTTGTATAACTTGATTATAGATTCTTGTAAAAGGTGCTATACCTTTTTCAAGTAATTTCATACAGATGACAGATATGATCATAGGTGCAGTAGACTTTCTTTCTGGTACGAGAATAGTGTTTGGATGCTCAATCATAAATTCAGCAAGATATAGACCTAACTTTAATAAATCTGAATCGTTACAACGAGCAGTACAAATAACACTCATATCAGATGCGTCAATCATAACAAGAGATGTGAAGTCATTTCCAACGTTTTCAGAAGTATCAAGACCGATTATTATCGTGCGTTTTCCATATCGGTCATCGAAAACTTTATCAAGTGATTCGTACCAACGAAAGATATATCCATCAACAATAACTGTATCAACAACTTCTTTTTGGGAAGCTTTTATTTTTTTCAGTAATTCTGGAGGAATAACATTATTAAGTCCACCGGATGTCCAAGTATTTAAATAATCTCTGGCGATTTCATCAGGAGTACCTTTTGATCTTGTAGATTTTTCTATAAACCATTCATATGTGTATCCTAATTGTAAATAGGAAAACTCACCATAGATCATGTTAATTTTAGAATTTTTCTTAACAATTTCAACAAGTTCATCTCTATTTTTGAAATCATAAAAAGATTCATGAAATACACAAGCATCGTCAATAAGACTTCGAGTAAATCTTCCTTCTTCAGTATCAAGTTTTCCAGCAGTTGTTGTCAGTATATTTGTATATGGTTGACCATTCTGTTTTGCCAAATCTGCAGCCTTATTGGTTGCAGATATAAGTGCAGGATATGTGATGTGTATATTTTTACAGAAAGGAACCTCATCGAGATGATTGCAGGGAGTTGTATTACCACGTCCTAAGTTATTAGCACCTGCTTCATCTGCACGAGCAACTTTTGTTTTATATTGTGTTGTTAATTTTGTATAAGAAAGACCTTCCTTATTGTCAGTATCATCAGGGCTAAAATTCATTAGATATTTTGGAAGACAATCACGAATACTTTTAAGATAAGAAACGTTGTCTCGAACGTTATCGCTTTCTTTTGTAAGCAATGTTACTACAAAGTGATTTGTTTGAAAATAAATAAGTCCTGAAGTTAATGCAATAGTTGAAGCTGTTTTTCCTGTTTGACGAGGAATAGTTAAAAATACATCGATGTGATTCCAAAAAGTCCAAACAAGAAATAAATTTCCTCTGTGTAGTTGAAATGGCATCGTGTCAATTCCAGCCATAGGAGGAAGTCTTACTACCTCACGTAAATAATACCAAGGATTGATTTTACATTCAAGTCCAATACGTGCTGCAAGTTCTGGAGATGGATCTTTAAGTTCATGTGGATGTATATTTTTTAATTCTGGTTGAGTTAAAGCTAGAAAGAATGCATTATTTTTAATGCCCATTTTTTTTAAAAGCAAATGCATTCTTAAAAAAGACTTGTTAGTTGTAGTTGTATGTATTATAGCATTTTGATAATAAAAATCTTCTTGATAAAGAATCATAATGATAATCTTCCTTTATTTATTGTAAGAACTGGACAATTGTCCAGTTCTTATATACTTAATTTTTATTGCTGATATTTATACAGCTTCTCTACAGACAGTATAAGAAATATTAACAAAAGTAAATATCGTACCTGGTGGAATTAATGAACTAGTAGTACACTCTGCTTGTTTTGTTGAACGTGTGTATAAATAACCATCAATTACTTCGCTAGTTACTTCACCACTTAGGAGAACTCCATTTTTAATAACAGTGCCATTCCAAATGATTTGATAGTTTGTTGGGTTATTTAAACCAATTTCAGTCCATCCGAATGTATATGAAGGGGATTCGTTGTTTTCGCAATTTGTGTTGGTTGCTGAAAATTGACAATCTTGACATATTTGAGTATTACACTCTTGACTCGTTGCTGGTTTGGTTCCTACTGCCTTTGTACAAAAACTATCTTCTACAGTTTGTACATCTAGATTAGAATTTGAAGCATGAGATCGCTGACATTTAACAGATCTTGATTGTGTTCCTCCTCCACAATCAACAGAACACTCAGACCAAGATCCTATTTTCCACGAGTACGTATAGAGTGGTTTCCAAGTTCCATTTACATTGACATAAATATTTTGTACAGCTTTCCAATTGCTGCTTACTTTTACATATGACTGTTTAACATACTTGAATGCGTTAGAGATTTTAACTACTAGTGCCATAACACATTCTCTTTTGTTAAGAGTGTGCTATGTATAGAGGATAATATTACCCCCCCACCAATGAAGCATAAATAATTACATTCATATTTGTATTCCTTTTAAACAGGTTGTCTACAAATTTCAAAGTTACGAATTTTTGCTGTAGATCCACTAGTATAATAACAAACGTCTTTTGTGGCGCCTTTAGAATAATTATATCCGTTAATAATTCTTGATGTTTCGTATTGTGAATATGCACGAGCAAGTACAGATCCTTCCCACACATATTCTAAAAATGAAAAAGCGTCTTTTCCCCAATCTGCAGGTGGTGTCCAGTGTTGTCTAAATGAATATTGATTTCTCATACAACTAGATTGTTGATATTTACATTCTTGACAGCTTTGTGTATTGCAAGATTGTGATGTAGTTGGTTTCGTACCTACTGTTTTTGTACAATACACATCAGCTACTGTTTGTTGGTCTAGTGAGTTATTACTGGTATGTGATCTAGTACATGTAACCGTTCTTGTTTGTGTGCCACCTCCGCAGGTGGCAGAACAAGTTCCCCAGTTACCTGTACTCCATTTATATGAATAAAGTGGTCTCCATGTCCCATTAATGTTTACATGAATGTTGGTACAAGGTTTCCATGCGTCACTAACTTTTACATGTGCTGTTGACAAATATTTCCAAGTACCTGATACATTTACTTTAAGAGACATGTAACACTTCCTTTACATTTAAGGAGGAGTTTTCTCCCCCCCCCCTCTATTGGTAGTAAAATAAATATATAAATATAACACGTCTATTACTCCTATAATAAAAAGTAGCTTAGAGGAATTCTCTAAGCTACTGGTTATATTGATTATCTTGATCTGCCTATAGATGTCACTAATTTTCTGATTTCATCTCTAATGGCATCAAGCTCAGTATTTGTGGTACATGCTTCTGCACGTTTTAAATAATTCCACTGTCTAGCATTGACTGTAGCCATTGCAATCTTATATTTTTTATTGTTATTAAGAATATCGTTACAAAGTTCTTCTTTAGTGGGTTTATTTTCGTCAGTTCTTTCAGTTAAGAAAGTATCGATGTAAGGAGTGCTTACAGTTATATTTTCTGTATTCATATATTCCAAATAATTTTGAGCTTCTTCAATTTGATCTCTCCAAGTAAGTTGCTCATATTGCGGAATATATTTACCCCATTCTTTCCAACGAACAGCTTCAAAATAATTTCTTATTTCAAGTTGAGTTTCGTGTAATACATCAGCAATCTTTCTTGGATCTATCCATTCTTGGTTTGTAATATCATAGATGTAATCAGAAGTAGGCTGTTTTGGAAATTCATTCCATTCTTCTTCAGTGAAAAATAATACGCATCTTTCACAACGTCCACCAGGATTCAATCGAAGTGAACCATCATCCATGATAATGGCTACAACTGGTTCCCAATGATCTGTCACATATTTGGATACTACATGTCCAGGTTCTTCGAGAATAGTGTAACCATAATTTTTAGATATTGCTTCTGATTTTAATATTCTTCCAACAAAAATAAATTTATCGTCGTATGCATAAACAGGATAATCAGCATTTTCGACATATGTTTTACAATAGGTATTACATTCTGATTTTTCTTCTTCGGTCAATTCAAAAAATTCATTATTAATACCTTTTACAAAGTGATTCGTCGGTGGTTCATAATAGAGAGTGTCAAATTGAAATGAAAGTTCTGGTTTGATATTAGTATCAAATCTAAGTTCATTATAAATGATAATTGCAGTATTATTAACATAAGTAATAATTGTCAATTCTTCATTCATTAACGTATTTCCTTATAATAATTTATTTGTATTTTGAATTAAACTGGTTGTCTGCAAACTGTATAATAACTAATGTTTATTTGACCATTACCTGATTGCAAAGCATCTCTAGTATAAATATATCCTCCTATGGTGTATGTAGTAACCAGATACGCATTATTAACACTCAGTTGGTCAGCAGTGGCATAAATTACTCTAGTACCATTCCATACAATTTCTATAGCGTTTGTACCAGGACCCGTTGGTACAAACCAAAGACATGCGGACCAATAATACGTGTTCGCATTATACTGACATTCATTGCAACTCTGGGTATTACAAGATTGTTGTGTTATTGGTTTAGTTCCTACAGTTTTTGTACAATAAGTATCTGTCATAGCTTGTTGATCAAGTGCATTATTTGTAGCATGTGATCTATGACAAGTGACTGCTCTTGTTTGCGTGCCACCTCCGCAGGTGGCCGAGCAAGTACTCCAATCTCCAGTTGCCCACCAATAGTTATATAAAGGTTTCCATTCATTAGAAGCCTTTACATAAATATTAATACATGATTTCCAAGATCCAGATACGTTTACATAAGTTTGTTTTGTTGTTTTCCAAGAATTAGAAACATTGACATAATGAGACATATATAAACCACCCTTTTCATCACCCCCCCCCCATTGACAAATACAATGAGAAGGGAATAATAGGGGTGATTATTAAATTTGTATTGTTATATGAATTAAATAAAATTGTTTAAGACTTTTATAATAGTTAGTATTTGAATTATATTGGAGTACGACAAACTGTATATTTTATATTTCTTTTGCTTGTAGCTCCTAACTTTGTAGGACATCTAATACTTCCTGTATCAGACTGTAGTGTAGAACGTGTGAATTTGTATCCACCGTCAATAGATACTACCTCGTCACCATCACCATAAGCTACTGCTTCGCCATCCCACATGACCACAACGTAACTATATCCTGTGCATTCTCCTTCACCCATATTTATCAATGCAGATTCATCATTCCAATAAGTATTTGCATCATATTTACATTCGTTACAACTTTGAGTGTTACATGCTTGACTTGTACTTGGTTTAGTGATGCCAGCTTTAGAACAGAATGAATCGGATACTGCTATTTTATTAAGACTATGATTAGTATAGTCACTTCTATAACATACTACATTTCTCGTCTGAGTTCCACCACCACAAGTGACTGAACAGCTGCTCCAGTCACCAATAGAATACCAATAATTATAAAGAGGTTTCCAGCTTCCATTTACATTGGTATACATATTAAAAATAGTTTTCCATGTAGATGATACATTAACATAAATATTTTTTGTATATTTCCAAGCATTGGAGACTTTAACACTTACAGACATGTCTCACATCCTCTGTTAGAAAATGCGAAACACGTTAACTCATGTAAGTTCCCCCCCCCCAGCTATTTTTGTACAACTGTAGTGATCATAACACATTTTACATTTCCTTATATGGATTCTCTACAAACTTGATAGGTGTGTATAGTAAAGCCACCAGTAACTGGTGTTGTTGTCATTAATTCTCCAAGATAATAACGATATCCATTATAAATAATTGAAGAAGCTAAATTATTTTCTTTAGTAATTACTACTCCATCCCACATCATAGTTATAGCTAGTAAACCATTTCTGTCATATGTGTCCATTCCAAAACTTAAAGTAGATTCACTTTCTGAATCATATCTACATAATTTTTCACAACTATGTGTATTACAAACTTGAGAAGTTGAAGGCTTAGTTAATCCAGAAGCAGTACAAAATGAATCCGATACATCTTTCCAATCTCCAACATGTCCTGTTTGACCAGAATGATTTCGTGTACAATTAACTTGTCTTGTCTGAGTACCTCCTCCGCAAGACACACTACAATCACTCCAGTTTCCAGTATACCAAGAATAGGAATATAAAGGATTCCATGTATTATTGAACTTGACATAAATGTGTCTAATAGCTTTCCAGTTATTGTTTACATTTACATAGGTTTGTTGTACATATTTCCATGAACTAGACACATTTATCGTTAATGACATTGTGATACTCCTTTATTAAGGAGTATCTTTATGGAGGTATCAATTCCCCCCCCCCTTCCTCATATTTGTTGACTTATAAAATTTACAATTCATAATGAATCCAATTTTTAAACGGGTTGTCTGCTGACAGCATATCTGTAATATGTACAAGAACGATAGTCTCCCCAAATAACTCCATATCGACATGTTGTGTTAATAGTTTTCCGTAAATCATGTCGAGTATATAAATAACCTTCGTAGACATGACTTGTTACATTGGATTTATCACCTCCACATTGGTTATAACCATCTCCGTAATTTTTAAGTATTATTCCACTTAACCAACCATTATAGGGTACATTATAAAGAATATTCGCATGATCTTCACAACCAGAACCAGAAGCGTACATTGTTGTATTTTTTCCTATTTCCCAAAATGTTGAGTTTAAATCAATATTTTCTGAATTATCTATAAATTCAATTTGCATACAACTATGTGTATTACAGGATTGTTGAGTTATAGGTTTAGTACCAACTAATCGAGTACAGTTATCATCATTTTGAGTAGTACCATCGCTTCTACTACAAGTTACAGTTCTAGTTTGAGACCCCCCCCCGCACGACACGGAGCATTCGCTCCAGTTTCCTACAGACCAACTATATGTCCAAATAGGAACCCAAGATGAAGTATAAGCATATATTTGGATACAATTTTTCCAAGAAGAAGATATTTTAGTATAAATATTTTTTATATTTTTCCAACTACTGCTTACATTAACACATACTTTTGACATATTAGATTATCCTTTAACAGCTCTTCTACAAACTTGATAATTAGGACAGTATTTATCACATGATGGTGTATAGTCAGCATGTTCTTCACCTTTAGAATATACATATCCATTGGAAGTAAATGTTGTAGTGACATAATCACCAACTATTACACCATTCCATTTTACTTGCCATGTATTTGCACAATTACATCCATCATGTCTAGAAGACCAATAATTTTGATCACTAAAAGTTTGACATGATGTTGGACATACTTGAGTATTACAATTTTGAGATGTTATTGGTTTTGTTCCAGAACAATATGAATCATTTACAGTAAATCCATCAGTTCTATAACAATATACTGATCTGGTTTGGGTACCACCCCCACATGTTTGTGAGCAAGAATTCCAATTTTCAGTTTTCCAAATATATGATCAGATAGGTTTCCAAGTTCCAGATATATTAATGTAAATGTTTTTACAAGATTTCCAAGAAGAACTTGCATTAATATAAATATTTTTTAATGTTTTCCAATTATTGGAAATTTTAGTAGCTGCTTGCATGAATCCCCCCCCCCTATAAAACATAGGGGGGTTGAATTTTTATTTTAATACTGGAACCATATGTCTCCATTAGCACCACCGGATGGTGCAGCGGTTGATACTGTTTTAGCAGCACCATTCCATTTAGTTGAATTACCTACTGTAGCACTGGCATAACTAGTGCATGCAGTAATTGTTCCAGCTTTCATATAAGTAGGTTGTGTAGCACTTCCTACTGTGGAGCTACATGCGGTTAGTGTTCCAGCATTGGAATAGATAGGTTTATTAGCAGCTCCTACAGTAGCGGATAATACTGTTGGGTTACCTGCGTTAAGATAGATAGGTTTGGAAGTAGATCCTACAGTAGTAGTGCCTAGTTTTGATGCTACTGCTGCGGTACCTGTAGTATTACCTGTTCCACCATTGGCAACAGGAAGTACACCAGTTACACCAGGAGTTATATTAGCAGAACCATCGAAGTTAACGGCAGAAGTAGAAGCTAAGTTTATTCTTATAGAACGAGCGGTAGCCAATTTTGTGGCTGAAGATGCATTACCTGTTATAGATCCTGATACAGAAAGATTTCCTGTGATGGAAACATTTTTAGTATTAAGAGATCCTGTTAAAGTACTACCGGATAATTCTAATCTATTTTCTACTTCAGTCCAAGTTACTGGAAATGACATGATAAAATACCTCTTTTATTAACTAACTAAAATGAAGGAATTCCTTCATTTTAGTTAGTTTTTATAATTAATCTGACTGGTATAGGTCAGTCTGTGAAAAATCAGTGTTCAGATTATAATTGTGAAGTATTTTCATATAAATTATTTTTTAAATTATAAAACTATTGTTTATATTACTTACAATTAAATAAGGTTACTATGTGGAAGGAGTAATTCCTTCCACATAGTAACTAGTATTGACTATTTTCCCATAATAAGAAAACTTTGATCAGTAGTCATAAGTTCAGTGTGTTGCTCATGATTAATAATGTTTAATTCTTCAGCTTTGCTGAAAATATAATTGAAATAATGCCCATACATATCAAATTGTTTCAAAAATGTTTTGACTCCACTAAATTGAAGTGCGCCGTAAGAAGATATTTTTCGCTCTTTTCCAAATAACCATAAACAAGATTCTGCCATACCACATCTGCCTGTTGCATATGTGATAATATTGGCTTTACAAGTACTCATAGAACTAATCATGCCACCAAGTGAGATGTCAGGTTCATTACCAAAAAGTAATGATCCCATCATGATGGTAAGTGTTTGACCTGGTTGAAGCATGGCAAGTAATTTACAAAATTTATTTTGATAAAATGGAGCGCGAATATTTGTTTGTGAACAGGTATATAATCTAAAATTTTGATTGTCTGTAGTTCTTAAAAAAAGTTTTGTAGCTTTTGTACAATTTTGTGGCATTTGTTGACCAGCACAACTATTTTCCAATGATTCAGTTCCACTTTCACTCATACTAGGACGATAGTTACTAAGACTATACGACTGTGGAATTAATTCAGAAGATGAATAAGATGTTGAATGTATATCTTCAAGTCCTAGAGTAAGATCGTCATAATAACTATTCATTAATTTCATCTCCTTCAATTGGAGAAATTTCTTCATTATTTGATTGTGTAGAATGAGCAGAGGTTAAGATAGTATTAGAATTTATGGAATTATTTTGAATACGTTGCAACATTTCTGGAGCAGAAATCCAACACACATAATTAGGATCAGTACAAATACGAGTAATCTCTTCTTCAGTAATATGTCCTTTTTCCAGTGACTTATTAAGAAGAAGTTCTTTTACATATTTAACCTGTAAATCTGCATTTTGTTTAATATCAAGACTGTTTCCCATATCCATGTGTGATGACATGTGCCACATGAGAGTAGCTGTAGGCATAACTGTGCAAATATGTCCAGCAGACCAAATAAGAGATCCCGCTGATGCACAAAGTCCACAAGCTTTTGTTATTACTTTAGCTTTACAATCTAAAATTGCTGTAGAAATAATAACCCCAGTACAAACATATCCGCCAGGACTGTCAATACAAATAGTAATGACATCTCTTTCAGTTGCAATAGACAATAGTTCGAGAAGATCGATATAAAGATCTATATCTTCAATACTGGAAGTTAAAAGAGCTATATATTCTATTCCACCATTAACTGATTTTCCTACTGGTTCTACTTCGCAATATTTTACATTTTCAACTTTATTTAACCACCAATTGTTGATATCAACACCACTTGGAGTTTCAGTTATATTACTTAACGGATTGATTGCTTCCGTTCCTGGCATATAAGTACTTTTTGTACCAAATGAAGAATAATTGACTTTATTTGAAGAAGAAATAATTTTAGCTATTCCACGTAAATTAGTCATTGAAAAATATCCTTCTTTGTTTTATTTTTTATAAAGAAGGGCATGAATCAAAGATTTTCTCTGACCAGATTTATCAAAGAATGTTGAAGTTCCTCTGATGTGCATGCCATTTTTAAGTTCATACAATTGAATTTCATTAAGATTAAATAAGTTGGCTACTTCTTGATCAGAGAAAGACTCAAGACCTATTCTTTTACCATCGCCATCAAAAAGCATATCAGGACGAATTTCACGAATACTTTCAGTAGCTGGTGCATACCACTTGGATGCTTGAAAATATCCAGGCATACCAACATAATCAAAAGTAACTAAACGAATAACAGTACGATATTGACATTTTCTTACGTTGTCCCATTTTGCAGTAATAATGGAACGAAGAGAAAATGATGTATTTTCTTTATTGCTCAAAAGAGATTTTTCTAAAAGATCTCCAAATGGACCTGCTGGTTTTATTTTTCCAAATACTGGAATACCACCTGTATCAAGTGGTTCTTCAGTCCATAATTTAGCGATGTGGTGAGATCTTCTATCCTCAAGAATAGTATCTATACGTGGAATTGGAGCATCGTAAGGAGGATGCCCCCATTCTCCGAATAAGTTTCCTTGTGTTAAGGCTTTATTAAATACAGTATCTGGATTAGTAATTTCATTCACAATACTAGGTACATCATAATAAGGCCCATTTCTACTATTTTCACCCAGAACTGCCACAGGCACAGTAAAGTAACCGTCTTCATCTGGACGAAGAGATTTTAAGGTTTTACCATTGATGCTGTCAAGAACTTTGACACAAAAGAATACTTTTGGAACTCCAGTAGTATTGATGGAAGGTGTTGTAGCCATAATTACTTATTTCCTTATAAAAAATTAAAGTCTTAATAAATCTTCCATGTCATGATTTTCTAAAGATTTATTAAGAAGTACTGCATTAATACCATCTCCAGCATAGGCACCAATAAGTCTTGTTGTTGTTGAGTCTGTACCATATGCAACATTTCTTAATCCAATATGCGCAGCAGGCTTTTGCATATCAGTATGTCTATATTTAATATTCATGTCATCTGGATCTCTAGATAGATGCGCATAAATCATTTCAAATACAGAGTGATTGATTCTAGGGTTGAAATTGCAGATACGGCTAATATTATCAAAAAGAACAGCCATTTGATTGTACGATAAAAACGATGGAATTCTACCATTATTGATAAATTCAACAAAAATAGCATATGCAATGAATGGTTGTTGCATTACAATATCATAATTTATGAATTTATCACCTTTATGAAATTCTCCAATAATAAAATCTATATCGTCGTCACGTTCTTTATAGATATATGAAGGTTCCATAGTGACTACAGCTGGAAAATTATAACCATATTTATATTGTTTATTAATTTCCATATCAAAAATGCATAAAGTTCTGATTGTATCACCGTAACTTAAAAGATTGTGTGCTTCATATCTCGTTGGGATTTTGACAGTGAGAATATCTCCAGTAAAAAAATAAGCATCATCTTTATGTTCAAAAAATGTAGAAAATTTAGGTCTTTGCAAATCAACCATCGATATCACTCTCCTATAATCTTAATAAAATAATAGTCACCTCTATTCAGATTATAGATATCTGCATGCACACATTTGCAAGTTTCTACCGCAGTAATAGTTGTTTGATCATAACCAGCTGTTTGCAAAGGTATTATTGATGGTTGTTTTGTATGTGATATAAAGGTATTGCTTTCATGATTGATTTTTACGTAATCGATAATCGATTGTGTTGCTTGATCAAAAAGAATACCATCTTGATTAGGAAGTGTAATATTTTCACAATTTGAGAATTGCCCAAGATGAAATCTTCTTATTGAAATATTTGGATTATCGAGCAAAATAAAAAATGCTCCATAATGTTCTTCTGCAAACATAAAAGTTCTGATATAATCGAGAACAGAATAATTAGTGTTTACTGTTGTTGTACCAGGAATAAAATCTTCTCTACAAAAATACATTTTGAGAAGTGAAGTTGATAAAGGAAGTTTGTGTGGTGATATAATTAAAGTTTTATTTGAAGTAACTGTAACAGAATTAGGAAAGAAAAGTGAGTGCGCTAGTACAAGAAATACAGATTTATCTTGTAATGTATATCCTTCTGGAAGAGTAAATATCATATCCGAATAAGGTGCATATGCTCCATCGACAGTACGATATTTGTGTGTGCATTGCCTTACAGGAACTATAGTAATATTTCCTAATTCATTAAAATCAAGAATTGAAATATTGGGTGTTCTAAGTGGAGTAGAATTGTACATAAATCTAGCACCTTCGTGCATATACAATTCGTTATTCCAAGAAGTACACTGTGATACAAGTCCATTTACTGAAACAAGACAATTGTCGAAATTTAAAGTATTGTTATCACTATTTTTACTTATTACTAAATCAGGAAGTCTCCAACGAGCAAACCATAAATTTCTGTCATATGGTTTTGATATGGAAGTATATGAAATATCATAATCAGGTGTATTTAAAGCTTCAATTAAGATAAGACTTTTTTGGGGATTGTTATATGATGCAATTTCAGTTTTATAAGAATCGATTAGAACATTAGTTAATGTTGTAAGAATATCTTCCCAAGTTTTACATTTTCCAATATCGGTTTCTAAACATAGTAAAGAATAATCAAGAGTTACAATTTCTGTTTCTTCATCTTCTAAATCTCTTTCTATTTCTAAATAGTATCGGATGTTCAGATCCATTTTTTCCATAATTTGTTGTGGAGTAAATTTGGTATAATCAAGTTCTTGTAATTCTTTATGTGTTTTAACATACAAATTCGTTATGTTCATAAGAATACAATATTCCTTGGTGTTAGATGTTTTAATAAAGCATACCATATTTTCAAACAAAATTAGAGGAAAACATGGATAGCCGATTTGATGATTATGAATTTATTTGTGATTTTGAAAATAAAATTTTTCTTTTTAAAGGCGATCTATTACAGTTTCCTGCTGAAGTGCACGTTAATGCTGTAAATACTGTTGGTGTAATGGGTGGTGGTATAGCTTTACAATTCAAACAAAAATATCCTAAAATGTTTTCAATGTATCAAAGTGTTTGTAATGATTATTTTACTCGTGGTGGAATGATTTTTCCATGGAAAACTGATATCGATTATCCTAGATATATTTTAAATGCTGCTACAAAAGAACATTGGAGAGATGATTCAAAATATGCTTATATAGAAAAATGTTTAAAGAATATATTTGATTGGTGTCAGAAAAATAATATTCGATCTGTGGTTATGCCGTTACTTGGTTGTGCTAATGGCGGACTCAATAAATATAAAGTATTGCTTATGATTCAAAAATGGCATCTTTTTATGAGTTTGAAATATAAACTTAATTTTAATTTGGATTGTTATATTTGTGATTATCAATTGTAGGAGCTGATGTATGTTTTATTATGTAGAATTTATGGGATGGAGCATAAAAAACTATAAATTTTCTACTCATTATGATGAATCACATGAAGATTGTACAACTTGTTCTGGAAAGTTTATTTATTTAGGAGATGACAATGAACCAATATTAAACATGTTTCGCATGAGAGGATATTGTAAAAAGTTAATAGAAAAACGTTTTGACAAATGGACAATGATGCTTATACGTTCGCATGCTGTTAATACAAAACAAAAAATGTTTACTTCCAGTAATGGATATTATTGGAATTTTATTGAAATGACTAAACAAGATTATTTATATGAAAATGGATGTACGTTTACTAATAAACATACAAATCTTGAAATTTTTGATGAAAGATCTTTTTTACAAAAAATAAAAGATCTTTTTAAATCTAGGAGTTCTCACTAATATGTCTTTTTATACTAAAATTAATAGCTCACTTAAAGTTTCTAATGTATTTGTAAAAATACCTAATACACAAACATTAAAAGAAGCTAAGAATATATGGGTTAAAAATAATAATGGTATATTAAAACCTATATGGAATTATAGATGGAATACTGGTAATTGGTCATCCTGTTCAGTCACCTGTGGTGGTGGAACTCAGACGAGAACTGTAACTTGTACCAGAAACGACAATGTAACAAAATCAGATGTGTTTTGTTCAGACATTACCAAACCTTCAACTTCTCAAGCTTGCAATACTCATAGTTGTGCTACTGTAGATGTTAATTCTTGTGTGTACGTCGGTAGTGGCGTACAGACATCAGGGGATTCTGGGGAATTTAGTACTAGGACTAATAATCTTGTTCGTCAAGTAACACAAGATTATTCGGTTGCCAAAACAAATCGATCCAATGTCTACTGGTTAATAAATTTTAGTTGGTATGATATTGCTTATACGCTTAGAGCATTGATCACTTCTTCTGGTGGTGTACAACAACAGCCAATGTATCTTTCTTGTATTAAATTACTTTCTGGTAGAGGTGATTTTAGAAGTTATACTACAACATCAGTACAAATTTGGGCGCCTGATGGAAATAGCGGTAGTGCACAAGCTATTTTTTATGCTCCTATAAGTTGGATTGGTGGTGACAGTTATTCTGGGCAAGCTAGATTTTATTGGAATTCTCAAGATATTCGTGATTATTCTGGTAATAAAAGTCGTATCGCTTATTCTCAAATGTTGGTTCTTTAAATAACAGATATAAGAGAAGGATTTTCCTTCTCTTATATCTTACAAAAGATTTATTTTAATTTAAGAAAATTACATAAGTATAAGGTTTCTACATAATTTACTAATATTTTCTTTTTTATATAATTTATTTAATAAGTATATTCATTAAACATTCCATTATAGAATCCCAAGGATTTTCTTCATTTATTTGTTGTTTTTGCTGTTTATTCAATTTGATTTGAATTAATGTGGAAATTAAAGTTTCTCTATATTTATTTAAGAGTGCTTTATAAAGTGTTCTTTTAGAATCATCTGCAACATTAAATTCTGTATAAATAACCTCAGTTTCATCAATTCGATGACGATAAAGATAAAAGTCATATGTATTTTCTGTAATATTAATACATACTTTCCAAATAGAATCAAATGGATTATAGATAGTAATTGAATTAGGAATCATGTGATACGACAATTGATATCTATTTGATCCATCCTTAGTTATAGTAATATGATTATACTTAAAATCATTATTGATTTTATTTAAAAGACGTGAAAATGCAGATTTTTTTAGTTCAATACATTGTTCATCTCTGTATATTCTACTGATAATTTCTATATTAGTATAATTATTTTTTCTAGTTGATGTTTTTATTTTTGTGATTTTATTAAAAAATCTTATAATTAAAGAATTTAATAAATCTGATTCATTACTTAATGTAATTATTACTTGATTTTTATAATTTTTCCTTTTTGTATATATAGTACAAGTTTTTAATTTTCGATATTTTTTATCATAATAGTAAAAGTCATATTCTAAAGTTATACTGATATTTTCTTTTCGTGTTTTAAGTACTGTTTTGTTTTTACTATCGTAAGATATTTTCCATGTTAAAGTATCATCATTATAAAGGTTTTTAAAAAATTGTATATTAGTATAACTCGTGTTATGACAATACTTATATGGTGTATACATTTTTATATCTCTTTTTTTTTATTTTAAATAAAATTGGTGATTAAATTGTTGGTAAAACCTATAATAGAACTTTCTCGTACATTTTCTATTATGTAACAAGAATACAATTCTCTAAAACAACGTATAATTACATCATCAATATTGTTTATAGCAGATGGATCATGTTGCCAATAAATAGAAACATCATTGTTGTCTAATATATAAAATTCACTATATGTCATTTTATTTTGTCTAAGAAGTAATTGATAAATATAACTTATTTTTTGTACACTCGTATTTCCAACAGGAATGAGTTCATGTTTTATATTTCCGTTTAAACAATATCTGAATTCTTCTTTCCAATATAGATTAGTATCGTTTGATATTTCATAAGTAATTTTTTTAAAGTATTCAATAATTTTAGTATGTTTAAACTTCTTATATTGATAGTAATATTTAGGAATCATAAAAATATCCTTATTTATGCAAAACGTTATCCATTATAAAAATGAGTATCAATTATTATAGGTTCAGTTGTATCGCAAATAGCAGGGCCATATTCAGAAATTATAATACTTGTATTTTTAGGATAATCATCTTTTTCATAATTATACATTGTTTTTGGAGAATATGGTTCTTTTTCAATTGAATCATCAATATAAATATATTGATTTATTCCTTGTTTATTTTTTCTATGAATAAACTCTGAAAAATTTCCTTTAAAAACTTCACTTAAATAAAAATTTAATAGTTTAGGCTGTGTAATTGTGAATGCTTCTTCTGCAGAATTTGCAATAACAAGTGCTCCATAATCTTCGTCGTAACCATTTAACACAATAAAAATATAATAAATATTCATGATAAAAATTTCCTTTTAATAGTTGAGATATCTGGGAATTCCCAGATATCTCAACTTATATAAAGATTAAAACAATTGTTTTTGTGGAGGCGCATACCTGACTCGAACAGGTACCCAACGACTTAGAAGGTCGTGGCTCAATCCATTTGAGCTAATGCGCCACTTAATGGTGAGACCGAAGGGGTACGATCCCTTGACTTATTGCTTAAAAGGCAATTACTCTACCAGCTGAGTTACGGTCTCACTTGGCGGAAACTACAGGATTTGAACCTGTGCACGATTTCTCGTGGACGGTTTAGCAAACCGTTGCATTCAGCCACTCTGCCAAGTTTCCTATGTATTAGAAAGCATTAAATGTATAAGTTATGTAAAAAATTACATAATATTATATTTTCATTAAATATGTAGAAATTGGAGAAAATCCAATACTTCTATACAATTTCATTGCAGCATTATTGTTTAAACAATTAATACCAAAATATTTAAATTTATATTTTACTTTTAAATCATTTAAAATATATTTTAAAAGATATTTTCCATAACCTTGTGATCGAAATTCCGAAAATATTACAAGATTAGATATCATGCAAGTATTTATATAAAATTTAGAAGGTTGGCATACACATCCACCGATATATACATCATTATTTTTTAAAAAATAAGCTAAAGTTTTAGCTTTTATTTCATCAATAATAGAATTTTTATATAAAGATTTATCTTTAAAATAAGTATCAACATGCAAATCAAATATTTTACCAAGAATAGCTTTGTCTGAAAAATCTAATTCAATAAACATTTTTTCTAACAAACTATTGTAAGTATCATATTTATCTTTTAAATCATCAGTTCCAAAATTAATATGTTCTATAATTAATTCGTTATCGTCCATTGTTATAAAATTCCTTTTGAATATTATTTAAATAAATTTCTACTTCTTTTAAATCTGTGAAATTGTATTCTGTTGTATCAGATGGTAAAAGATGTAATAATGGTTTTATGTATCGATATTCTACTTGAAATGTAGGACCAATTTGTTTTGTAATTTCTGTAAATTGATATTGAATTTGTATACAATATTGATCAAAATTTGGTTGAAAAATAAAAATTTTGTATAATTTGTTTTTAGTTTTTAATAAGGTATAATAACTAAAATGTTCTGTATTTGATAATTTTTTCCAAACAAGAAGTTTCTTTTCTGTAAGAGTGATTAAAAACGCAACAAATTCTTTGATAAAAAAATTTTGTTTCTCAACAAACACAATTTAATTTTCCTTTGAATTAATGACAGGGTTATGAAAAAAGTTTGACATATTGAATAAGATAAAAAAAAAAGAGAGTAACCAATTACTCTCTCTTTTTTTTATATGTATAGAATTTTATTCAGCATCATCTGAAGATTCAATATATTTATCTCCAAGAGCTTCAATTGTGTTCATAACCCAATCCTGCATGTGAAGTGCTCTTTGAATTTGTTCATTAAGAACTCCTATAACTTGATACATACCCCCTATATCTTGAGCAGTAAGAAGTTCAATTTGAACACGAGATTGTTCATAGCCGAACCATTTGTCTATGTGATCCATTAAGTCTTCTCGTGTATTTTGAGGAATACTTGATATTTTCTTAAATTGACTGACATCATTTAAAATGCATGTAAGAATTCTTCGATATTCAGTATCAGCACAATCTAGTTTCTCTTTAATTGATAACGAATTGTCTTGGAAACACATCTCGTATTGTTTAGAAGTTTTGTAATATGTTTCAGCATATGAATGCGTACATATTACACAAATTACCAATAATACCACACTGCCAATAAAAGTAAATTTTTTCACAGTAAAATCCTCCTTAACATAAAATAAATTTTTGTTTTACATTGTATTGTTTCTTGATTATTATTTTATTGTAGTAATATACATTTGAACAATAGATAGAACTCTAGTTTAAACTAGAGTTCTATCTATATTGTAAATTTATTTAATCGATGTATCTAATTGAAGATCTTTTGCTGCTTTAATACTAAGAAGTTTAAGATAATCATCCATTGCATTAGTTGAATTTGAATTAGTTCCATCTTTACCAACAACAATATCAGGAACAATATTGCCAGAACGTTCGGCAAATGCTCTAGCCCAAAATTTTTGTATTTCTACATATGCAGCCAATTTTTGTTGTAAAGCACCATCAGCTTCAATGACTGCTTTCTTATAAGCTGCATCGCCTTCACCACGAAGTTTTTGTTCCTCTTTATAAAGTGCAGCTGCATCACGTTTTAGAGCTGCGACTTCCTTTTCTCTTTCTGCATTTGTGATTGCTACTTGTTTTTCTCTTTCAGCGATGGTTATCGCTATTTCTTTTTCACGATTGGCAATTTCTTTTTCTTTTGCAGAAATAGCTTCTGCCTTACCCTTTTCAATTGCTTTTTCTTTCTTGTAAATTTCTTGTTGTGCTTTTGTTTCTTGTTCTTGATTACGTACATTAAGTGTAGATTGTTCTATCTTAGCATACATATCAAATAATACATTAATTCGTTCATATACTTTTTCAGATGGAGTTACACCAGTAAATGAAAAATTTGAAAAGACGATGCCATATTTGGTAATAACTGAACTTTCTTGACGAGCAATCCCATTTGGTGCATTTTCATCTCGAATTGGTTCTGATACTTTAATAGTTTTCTTATCGTTGGTAATTTCGTCCATGATAGTTTTTTCATAAGTTTTTGTTCTATAAAGACCAAATTTAGCTTGGTCTTCAATCATAACAGGAAGATCTGCTTTACGAGCCATGAATGCTTCAATAGAACTCATCATAGAACCAGTAAGTGTAATAGCTCTTTCTACTGTAGGTTTGATAAGTCCTTTTACAACAGATTCATGAGAAGAAAAAGTTGTATGAATTAATTTCATTTTTTCTGGTTCTACTGGATAATCAAATCGAATAGAACCAGGAATAAAACCACCACCAGAATCATTGAATACAATTGGAATAGGTTGATCTTGTGAAGCAACATATTCTTTGTTAACGGGTTTTATCGGCTGTGAGAATGAATAAATATCTGATTTTGGATAATATGTTACTTTGCCAAACAATTGAGGTTTGACACCAGGTTCATAATAAATTTCTAATTTACCAGAAATAGGACTTTGAATAACACATATTTTTCCAGCAGGAACATTTTCAAATACTACAAGACTGCTCATTCCTAAAACTATAAGAACTATAGTACAAAGAACACCAATCGTTATACGTTTGATACTTGAGGTTTGCATTACTTCTCCTTTGGTTTAGAATTTTTATTAAACATTTGGTTGTTTATCCATTTAAACAACCAATTTGTTTTAAAAGTTGGATCGAATAAAGGTAAAACATAATTTAAAAATAATAACAAACAAATAAAACATACAGAAATGATATAAATTATAGAAACAGGCATTTATTTCTCCTTTGTTCTAATAAGCATTCAATAAAAGAGAAATGTATTTAATTAAATAGAGGAAGTGGGCAAATCCACTTCCTCTATATTGATATTAACTATTTTTTATATGGAGATAATCTATGAGCTTCCTTTTTAGAACGTACCCAATCTGAAGTGCTGAATATTTCTACATTGTCTTTAGTAATAAAAACTCCAGAACCGCCAAATTGGTCTATGTACATTTTGCTGCAAGAATGGCTTACTTCAAAACAAATACAATCGTTTAAATTGTAGTGTTTTAATGCCACTCTAACAATATTTGCAAAACTTGAAATATTAAAATATTCTTCTGAGGTAATCCACAGCATATCATTTTCAATGCAGTAGTTAATTCCTAAAGGTTCAGGTTCTGGAAAATTTTCTTGATAAAATACATTTTGAAACCATGTAGGAGTAACTGTTATGCTTTCATCGTCATATTCTTGAAAAATAATCATCAAATCTTTAATAAATTCTTGATTCTTAATTTCAATATTAAAACTGGTCATATCGTAATAGTTAGCCATTTGAATTATCTCCGTAATTTAAAAGTTATTATTGTTGATAACTAAAATCATGTGGGACGATGATGTGAGAATTTATAAAAATTCTTCCTCCTCTTCCGCTTCTTCAAGTTTAAGAATATGTTTTTGAGCAATAATAAGTTTTTCACGTTCTTCTTCAAATGGAAAATCAATTGGCCAATAATCAGGTCTACCTGGACCTTTCTTGTCAAAACAAAGAGTCATAGTTATTTTTGGATTTTCATTACTTTGATCTGTTCCATCACAAATAAAAACAAATGATGTATCAGAACCTTCTTCACCGCATAAAGCTTTTATATACAATTCTTTTTTAGAAGGTTTTTATTTTTAAATTTTTCTTTTATATAATTGATACATTCATCTTGATTGTCAAATTTATATCTTTCTGTAAAATCACTATAATAAATAGCAGAAAGCCAAGTCATGATTAATACACCTCATTTTCGTTATAATGTTTAGTTTTTATATGCAATTTTGTCTTGCGTTCCAATAATCTTCAAAATTATTATACCATTTACCATTAAGGCCAGATAAATACCAATGTTCTTTTGTTTCTGCAATATTGGGATATTTAGAAGTTTTTGTTTGAATTTCTTCAACTTTAAATGAGTTTTCATATGTTTTACTATCATCTTCATATCCACGAATTTCTGCTTGTGGATAACTATAACCCATTGAACAAGGAATTTTGTAAGCTAATTCTTTAAGAAATTCAAGATTGGTTGAAACTCCAATCAATATATCTACTCCCTTGCCTTCAATTAAATCACTATTAGTGTAAAGCATGTAAATCATATCAATTCTCCTTTGTTTTAAGTTTAGATGTAATATATTTCTATAATAAAAATGAATTAATATTAAATAACGTATAGAGAGAATATTCTCTCTATACGTTATAAAAAAATAATTATAGTTTTTACTCAAATTCTTTTGTTGCAGGTTTCTTTTCTTTACCAGTAGCTTTAAAATTATAAACAGGTTTTAAAATACTTATAACATCCACTGTGTCACTAATATATTTTAATATTTCTTCTGTCGGTTTATAAGCCATAGGACTTTCATCTAATGTTCCTGAACATATACAAGAACTATAAATCCCATTCATTTCTTCTTTAAATTGATTAAGTGTAAATGTACGTTTTGCTTCACCTCGACTAAAAAGTCGTCCTGCACCATGTGGAGCAGAATAATTCCATTCTGGATTTCCTTTTCCTTTGCACAAAAGAGAACCGTCTTTCATGTTCATAGGAATGATACATATTTCGTCTTTTTGAGCAGATATACTTCCTTTTCGAAGAATCATATGTTTTGTATCAATATAATTGTGAATGGTAGTAAATTGATCAAGTGCTTTCCATTTCATACCTTTCAAAATTTCATGAGCTATAGCTTTTCTATTGAGATTTGCAAAATGTTCCATGATCATTGTATCATGAATATATTTTTCAAAATCTGTACCATAAACATAAGCTAGATCTGGTGGAATTTTTTCTGTACGAGAATTTATAGCTATTTTTTGATACCAAGTAGCAACTTCAAGACCTAGGTGTCTACTTCCAGAATGAATAACTAAGTAATATTCATCAGTATCTTCATTATGATCTATTTCTATAAAGTGATTTCCACCTCCAAGTGAACCAATACTAAGATAAGCTTTTTGTTGTTGAATATGTTCAGCACAATAAAGATCATCTAAATCAATTTCTTTTGCAAATGGATGTATTTGCTCTCGAATAGCAAATCCTGAAGGAACTCTCTCTCTAATGACCACATCAAGTTTTTGACAATCAATATCTTTAGTATTTAGTTTAGTGACCAACATTCCACAGGACAAATCTACCCCAACAAGATTAGGAACAATTTTATCTTTAATAGTTAAAGTTGTACCAACAACACATCCTGCTCCTGCATGAGCATCTGGCATAATACGAATAGTACAATCTTTTATAAAAGGTTGACTACATAAAACAGTCAATTGACCGACTGCGGTAGATTCTAGTTGATCAGTATATACAATTGCAGTATTATACTTACCTTTAATTTCTAACATAAGTATTTCCTTAATAAAGAAAAGTTAATTGTTCTAGATTTCATGCAAAATGAATTTAAATATGTAAGTTACATAATGTTTATTAATGATATTTTTTAATTTTAGTAATAGCTTTATCTTTAATAGACTGGAGATTGATAATCTCCAGTCTATTATGTAGTGTCATTAAAATAAAAAAAAATGATTATTCAATTTGTTGTAATCTTTCAACTTGATCAATAAATAATAATAAATTGGCAGCATCAGATTCTGGTATATGATACCATACTCCAGAATTTGATAAAGTTTGATTTTGATATTGATATGTCCAGATAGAATCAGTTATTATTGTTCCCATCATTACTGGTGGTTGAAGTTTTATGGTTTGTTCCCCCGAATTTGCGCAACCACTCATTACTAGTATTGTTAATAACATCATTCCTATAATCAGAAACCGATTTAGTTTCATTTTTATCCTCTTTTTTAAAAATAAAAGATTTTATAATATCTACGACTAATCCTAATATTTTTAAAATATTTTCTAACATACAATTTCCTTTTATTCCATCAAAATATGATAATCTATGAAAATAATTTTCCTCATAGAATTGATACTATTGATTTTATTTATAAGATCAAATATAATAATTTTAAATATCTATTTTAATTGTATAAAAAAATAATAACTTGCTAGAGAATACACTCTAGCAAGTTATTTAAATAAGTATCTAGTTTTATATATTTTTTATTAAGAGAATTATTTATGTGAATAACACTGTAATAGAAATCATTTTATTAAAAATAAGTAATAATTAGTTTTTCCAAGTTTCTTGTACAATATGTTTAAACATATTGTTTGCATACTCTTTATTATATTCATAATTAAGATTATTTGATTTTGGAGATTGAAGATTTGCTGTAAGTTTTGTAACAAGATCATCTAATTCAGAAGAAGGATGCCAAATATCTTTTTCAGTATTATATCTTTTTTCATATACAAAATTGTTTAATAATTGTTTTTCATTAGAAGTTAAATGAGAAGAATCAATTAATTCAAGTATTGAAACTGAAGGAATCATAGTGTTGTATGTTTGAATGTATAATGCCGACAACAAAGCACGAAGTTTATAAGCATAACTTTTAATAAGTTGTTTTTGTGCATATTCTTTACTAGCATATAAAAATAATCCTTTATAATGATTCCAAGATTTGCACGAATTAAACATTATACGACAAATATTTTTTAATGTTTCTATAGTAGTATCATTGATATATTTATATGTTGGACTATGAACCCATTCAATCGGAGTATTGTTGCCAGCAATTAAAAGTGAAAGTACTTTTCGAATATCCCAACCATTAATATCAAGTTTATAGTCATTACAATTATAAACAGGTAACTCAATAACATCTTTAGAATTACCATAAAGATTTAAATACCAATCTTTTTTATGTACATAGACAAATCTTACATCATAGTCAGAATCATCGGATGCAAATCCCCATGCTCTACTTCCAGATTCAACAGCAAATAAAATTTTAACATTATGTCTTTCTTCAATAATGTTGAGTTCTTTTAAAATAGTATCTCTTACAGTAGGAATAACAGAGGATGCGGTACTTATATTGTACATGGAAGTAATACAGTCTTGAGCAATTTTTGAGTTATAAGTATCAAATTTATCATGTAAATTGATTGAAAGTGTTTTAACATTATCAAGACCTGACAAAATAATTTCTTCTACTTCTGACCAAGGTAATTTTCCTTCTTTAATTTTTGTAAGTTCTTTTGCACATGAAAGTGGATATTCAATTTTTCCTTTATCGTATAATATTTGAATTTGTCGAATACCACGAACAGCATGCGATAAAGCTTTCCAATCTATTCCTTCATTGTGCATAGCTTGAATAGCACGTTCTCCATATTTAAGCACTTCTTGTTCAATTCGTTCTTTAAATATATTAAATTTAATGTGAAAATTAAATAATTTACCATTAATACTTAAAAACAAATCATTTTTATTACTTATAATTTTACATCCTTTAGGAAATAAGTCTGCAATTTCTTTAGCAAAGATGTATAATTGAGTATCGTCTTCAATTTCTGAATGTTGTGATATCCAATCACGAATTCCCATTAAAGTTCCCAGTCTAGTACCTTTTAAACCATATTTTTTGGCTTGATTTATAGCATACCCTACACAACCTTCAATATTTTTAGCAGATATAAAATCATTACATTTAGTAAAGATAGTATTCATTTTAGGATCAATCATTAAAACACAATTTTTATTGGTATGTGAATAAAGAAGATCAAGTGCGTTGGTATCTCCTTTAGGAAGAAGTTCTAGAAGAAATTTTTGCAGTGACCAAATTTGAATATCAATATCTTCAGATGTATTTTTGGTTTTTTGATTTCCAGTTGAAAACGATAGACAATGTTGTACATTTTGTAGAATAGAAGATGTTACTGAAGGAAGATAAATACCTTTTACATCAAAATCAGATTTTCCTTCTCTAGCTGTACCGTATAAAGTTGAACCAAAAATAGTTAGATAAAGAAGTGTTCCATCTACTTCATTTACCATCTGTTCGGCTTTATACAATGCAAATTCTTTAGATTCTGTAGTCATTGTAAATTATTTCCTTTTATTAAAGATTTATACATGTCGTTTAGGTTAAATACCTAAACGACATATTTGTTACAATTCACAAAAACAATTTTAACAATCTGATTTTAGCAGGTTCAAGTAGGTTTTCGTAATATTTTTGTCTTGGAATTCCAGACATCATGCCAAAAATAACATGTTTTACAGGGCATTCAGACAAAGCTTTAGAAAGTTCTTTTCTATCTTCAATGTCTTTGACTTTTAAATGCCATTCGTCGACACAGTTATTAAGTTTCTCTAAAGCCTTGAGATATGGTTGAAAATGTTTTTCTAATTCAGGAAGATATCTTAAATATTCTTCATAGTCATTTTTAAACACATGTTCAATAATGGCATCTCCAGTAGTGGATTTAGTTATATTTACTTTAAGCAATGCCCATTGTGCATATTCTTTAAATTTACATTTAATGCGTTGACCTGTATTTGGATTGAAACAAACAAATCCTTCGTCAAGTTTGTGATCTTTAAATTTCGGATTGTTTTCAGTGACAACATTAATAACAGTTTTAATATCGTAAAGAGGATATTGTTTTGGAGTACAAATTTTAAGTTTGGTATTTTGAGTAAATTGCTCTTTTAAAGATTCAATGTCAGAAATATATTCTCCTGTTTCAATATTTCTCGCCGCAATGAGATACGATTCGTATTTTTCATAAGGAGTTACTATGGTATTTTCTGGAGAAATGCTTTCAAACATATATGTTACATGAGGATCAAATCCAGCTTGATTACAAATTTCAGTAAATTTATTATCAGTTGTATATGGATCAAGACCCATACAAATAAGCATTAGTTCTCTAAAAGGTTTTCCAGTAAAATTATTTATAGAAGTAGCATATGCAGATTTTCTTGTAGAGAAAAACCATTGTTGTTTAAGTGGATGATACCAAACAATAGATAATGTTCCATCTAGTTTTTGATAAGTTATAAAATCTGTAAAATGAGAAATATCAGTTTCATTGAAATTATAAAATCTGGAGAAAGGTCTGGAATAAACTGTTTTTGAATCCCAAGAAAGAATCAATCCTCTTAGATCGTCATAAAGTTCATCTTGAAATGGTGTACTATAACCATAAATAAAAATACGACAATCTTTAGGATACTCTATAACTGTAACATAGTTATCTCTGAGTTGTTTAACTACTTTTCTGTCATCATTAGTTTCCAGAAACAATTTTTGAATAGGAAGCATTTGTATTTCCTTTGTTATATTTCATCAAGAAATGATAATTTTTTTTATAAATTTTTTGTTATTTACATCATTTATTTGTTCTGTGATTGATAAAAATAAAGACTGTAATAGTATTTTATTTTTATTAATAGTGTCACAATTAACTTCTTTAAATAAATTGGTTATTTTGTCATGGGTGTATATTGTCAGCGATAGACAATTGTCATCAAAAGGTAAGGTAAGATTGTAAAATGACCATTCATCTGATATTTTCATACAACATCCTTATTTTCTATTTATACTGGTTCTTTTAATGGACCTGCGAATAAAAGTCCATTGATATGCAAATGGAATTCTACCATACTGTCTTTACATTGAAGAAATGTAATACGATGTTCATCATCTATTTTTAAATAAAGAACAACAATTGTATTGCTTTCTATACTTTCTTTAATTAAAAATAAGTATACTAAGATGGTCATTTGACCATCTTAGTATACTTTTATATAAAAGAAACTGCTGTTTTTTTTTGGTAGCAGTTGTCAGACTCGAACTGACACGAGGTCACCCTCACGACATTTTGAGTGTCGCGTGTCTACCATTTCCACCAAACTGCCAAGTGATCTAATTCAATCTATATAATATTTATTGAATGTATTTTTATACTTTATTAAAATAATACATATTATTTTAATAAAAGGAGAATGTTACATGGCATTCGCTTACAATACGATGCAAAGTTTTGTTAAAAATACTATTCAACCTCATATAGTCAATGTAAAAGATTTATTAGAAGCATCTATGCAAACACTTAAAATATATCTTATTGAAAAAATGAATGATTTGGAATCTCGACTTACAAACTATATAAATACTGAAATTGAATATGTTATTTCACTGTTTATATATAGACCAGAATTACCAATGGGTTATATAAGCGCGTATTATGGAGCATTAGATAGTAGCAATACCCATCCTGTTATAAATGATAAAATATATTCAGATTGGTATGTGTGCGATGGAAGAAATGGTACTATTGATTTAAGAGATAAATTTATCATAGGTGCAAATAATAATTTTGGAGATATTTTGGGAACTGAATCACATAACCATGATATTTCTGTAACTATTAGCGGTTCTATAAGAGGTACATCATTGACAGTATCAAACCTGCCACCACACGAACACCGTTTTTCTGATAGACATACAGGTATTGGTCCTAATCCTTCAGATAAATGGACTGGTGCTAATCGTACTTCTGTTGTGGAAGATGTTGGAATATATGGAGAAGGTTGTACTTGTAATTTAGATGTAGAATACAATTATACATTTGGTGATTTGACATATCACGATACTGAAAGTACTGGAAGTGGAACATCTCACACACATGATCATTCTTTACGTGCTACAGGAAGCTCAGCACTTACAAACAACATTCCTCCATGTAGAGCGTTATATTACATTATGTATAAAAAGTAAAATATATAAGAGTATCAGGAATATTCCTGATACTCTTATAGTTACATACAATTTAAACTATTAATGCATTGATATTATTTTGTATCCAAAACAGACAATGTTTCTAACATTTTTTTATTTTCAAAATATTCAAGTTGCTTTCCTATTGCTATCCATAATGTATACAAAATTCCATGATCATCCGTGTTTTCAGATTTGTTTGCATCATTAACCTTCAGAGTAATAATATCATAGGGTGGTAAAACATAATGTCTAATTTGTATAACTAAATTTTTGTATTGACATTCATAAGCAATTCCAACAACATGATGTACTTTGTCAGAATGTTGCCAAATAATTTCATTTTTATTAGTCATATCAACAAATTTCTGAACATAATCTTCAAAAGTATTCATTTTAATTCTCCTTTTTAATGTAAGTATATATCTAGAGAGATTCAATATTGAATCTCTCTAGATATGACAAATTACATTTTAATACTGTTTCGAATATCTTCAAGTCTATTTTTAGCAAACAATACGTAAGAAATGATAAGTTCTCCAGAATTTAATTTAGCAGTAATATAAAAGGGATCATACGTACAAATGCGATTCATGTAATTCATAGCAGCTTCCATATTTTCAGCATTTCCTTTATTATTGATTTCAGGATATAACTGATAAATGGTATTGATAAAATCTCTAACTACAAGAACTATACCTTGTACTTCATAAATTTTATTATCAAGTTCATAGAAGGAAAGATCTTGTGTATTTTGAAGAAGTCCTAGAGCATAACCAAGAAGATTTTCACCAATTACCGTATCAAAGGAAGCATACAAATCATCAGTACGACAATTGTACACACCAGATCCATTATCCAAACTCTTTTTGTATTCTTCAACAAGTTCTATACCTTTTTTATATGAAGATTCTGCAGATGGAAATATGAAACTTCTAGGATCAATAGCAAATTGATTTAATCTGGCACTATAAAGAAATTGATTTTCTTTATCGTTTGATCCCAGTTTGGCAATATGCATGGAATAAAGATCCATCAATACTTTTGTTGCATGGTAGACACCATACTGCCTTGATGCTCTATTATCTAAAAAATAGCTATTGAATAAAATGTCATTGATGCTCCATCCAAATGTAGAATTAAGTTCATATTTCATCTGATGTATGATAGAATCTGCAACTAACTTTCCTTTATCAAGGTCAGTTAAGGAAGATACGTCTTGAATTGGCATTGGTTCAGGAAATTCAGTTTGATCTATTTTTGAATAAAGTTTATTTCCTGCCCAAAATAGAAAAAGAATACTGATGAAAAACAAAATCTGAACAAAAAGAGTTTTGATTACAATTTTACATTTATCTACAAAATTTAATTCCGGAAGTTTCATATTTTATTTTCCTTTATTATAAGTTATAATAATCAAATTAAAGCTGTCCGCCTTCTCGGATATCACCCATTCTATTTATTATATCTGTAGAATTATATCCTGTTGTTACACGTTTGTGATTGACCGCATTATATTCACCAATTAAAACTTCCGTAATAATCCTACCTTGTTCGTAGGTTAATTTATCAGTTTGTTTTTCTTCAATTAAATCAGTCATGATTTTATTTATGACAGTATTTACATTAGATTCGTCTACTTTTCCAGCTGCTTTTAATCCTTTAAGAGTAGCTTCCGTACTATCAGCGATCATTAAAACAATAGCATAAATGTTGTCAGGTATCGAATACGGATATGTAAATCTGGATATATTTTGTTTTTGTTTATCTTCATCTTCTTTAGTTGTCAAATATATTACATTACTAAACTTGTTAAAAATAGATTGTAAACATCTGTTACCATGATGCATAGAAATGCATCGAATGATCTCAGTGGGAACATTGTCTATTTTAGTTGTTAAAATAGCAATTGAGTTTGCTACATGAGAAATAATGTAATGTGCAGATACTTCAGGATTCAATGAATCGTGAATATTGTTATCTTTTGGTTGGTTTTCACAATAAAATTCAGGATACCACATTTTACCAATATCGTGATACCAACCAAGAATTTTTAAAATATTAAGATCAAGTTTAAGTTCTCTACCTATTTTATCACAAAGGTTGGCAACTTCTTCACTGTGTTTAAATGAACCAGGAGCTTTTTCTTTATATGAAGTCAAAAGAGGATTTTCAACATTTAAAAGAAAATCTCCAATTTCTTTAGACAATTTAATTTCCATATTTTTTCCTTAATTGTTTATTTTATTTAGTCTGCACAAAGGTAATATGTTCCAGAAGGCATTTTCAAAACATAATTTTCTTGTAATGAGTATTCTTTGATTAATTGTTTCATATCTTCAGGAATAATGTAAGTGACTGTTATTCCGTCTTCACACAAACTAGTATATACATCAATTTCTTTAAGACATTGCAAGTATCCGTACAGCAAAAGATCTTCTGTAGTATAATTTTCTATTTTATAAATATTAAGTTTATTGTTACGATTTTCCAAGAGTGCTTCAAGATGTTCGATGTTTGATTCTGTATATTTTTCTGATGTTTGTTCTTGTTGAAATTGTAATAAATTTTTAGAACGAACAGTATGAAAAATAGTAATAAATGAGTCTCCTTTTTTAAGAATACCATCACAAAAAATAATGCTGTTTTTATATTGTTCGCAAAGCTGATCAAATTCCTTTGCGGAACAATGTGGTTTTACAGCATATACATTATTTATGAAATCTCTTGATGTGATATAAATAGGAGTTTTTGTTAAACACATTTTAGATTCATCTGTTTGTGAAATGTCTGGATAAGTAAATAAGAAATTATACATTAAAGATTTAGTTTGTTCTTTAGGGTTTGATAATAAATAAAAGATAGAAGTTAAGGTTTCTTTAGAAATACTTTTTGTATCAATATGTGTCAATTCACAAAAGGTTTCTTTGTACAAATCTGCTAAAATAGAAAGATTGTATAAAAATTCTTTGTGTATCTCACTAAGTAAATATTTTTCAATGTCGAACCAATAGGAAAGTGTTTTTATTTTTTGAATATTACCTTTGTCATCAATTTCAATTGTTATAGTTTTCATATGTTAATTCCCTGATTGATATCTGTTGAAATCTCTTCAAAGATACTTTCTTCAACATATTCATTTTCACCATGTGTAGAAATATAAAATGTGTTAGATTGTCGCTGACACAGATAGTAAACTTTTCCAGAATCTGTAGTAACTGTATCATAAACTAAAAGATCACATCCTGCACGTTTTCTTTTCATAAAACGCAGTCCTTGTTTATCATTAGGAACAACAAATTCAATGTAATTAAAAAACCCAAACTCGTTGTTTAAAAGACATTGTAAATATCCATTGAGATATGCATCTTGATATTTAAGTAAACTTTTATTATTGTAAAATTCTTCGCGATCAAAATAATACTTACAATTTATAGTTGATTTATGAGATGATTCTTGAGCATATTTAATATTTTTATACTCTTTATAGTGTTTAATTAGTTCATTGATATTGATGTAATCTGGATATCCTCTATAAATGTGATGTATAAGAATATAGTTATTATTTAGTCTAATTAAATCTTTTATAGATAATTCTTTTTTAAATAATTTATCTATAAGAGTTTGTTCACTATATCGAGTAAATATAATCTTTTTATTGAATACGCGGTGAGTTTTTGGGAGAGATTTGTGTTCAGAAGAATAATAATTGAGAACGATAAAATCGTGTTCATCTACAAATTGTTCTCTTCTATAAATAATTGTGTATTTAAGAGTGTGTACAAAATTTTTATGAAAATAAGTGGCTAACATTGGATTTTGTTTCCAAATAGGATATATGTAATATGATCCTTGTGGTAACAACTCGTTAAATAATTGACTATTAAACATATCGTCAATAGTTTTATCTTTATCTTTTTCAAATCTATTGTACAGTACATTTCTATAGTCGTACAATTGAAAATACGAAGAAAGATCTTTTATATTTTTGATGGCACCTTGTTCATCAATTTCAATATCTAATACAAATGGATCAATGATATTAGATTTCATTTAGTGTTCTCCTAAATATGAAACTGTTTTTAATTTTGATCAAACGGATCATATTGATGTTTTTCTATCCACGTTTTTGCTTCATCAGTTCCTTCGTGAATATATACTTTATTTGGAATACTAAATGGAAATTTATCAATAGCTAAATAACTTTTATAACCAGTAAAAGCGTCACCATTTTTATCTACAAAAACATAATGATCATTAAGATGACATTTTTCTTCTTTTGTTTTAATAGTAATAGTTTTAAATACTCTGGCACATCTTTTATTTTGATATGTGATTTCATCTTCGTCCGCGTATATTTTTATCCATTCATCATCTTCTCCAGTCAATGGAGAAAGCGGTTCAAATTTTATTAGTTTATTAAATATCTTTAAAATGTAATGGGCAGAAAAATTAGAATGTTCTTGTTTTGCAAAAGTTTCTAAAAGTTCCAAAATACAAATAACAGCATAATCATTTATATCATCAGAATTTGGATCTGGATCAGGATTATAACCAATACGTTTCAATTCTTCTTTGGCAAAATCTATAAATGACATAATTCAATACTCCTTGTAATTAGTTAATAAGGACTAGCTATAATAATATCTCGCTATATATTTAAAAACAAATATGGTCATGATACAGAGGGAAAATTTCCCTCTGTATCACAGTTATTAATTTTTATTATATTTTAACAAAATATCTTCATTGTCAACCCAACTTCCGTTTAAATTTCCATTGGGATGGAATATCATTTCAAATACAATATCATTGTGAATAGCTTTTTGTTCATAGAGTTTAACAAGATTAGCGCTCTCACTGCACATATCTACATTTTGATATTTGTAAATTTCAACATAATAATAGTAACCAAGAATATTTTTGATTTTAGTAAACCTTGAATCTGCATCAATTTGTTTCCAAAGATCATTGAGATATACTTTATTCTGTTTACAAAATGCTACCTTTTCATGGTTAATCATTTTTTCATTATCAAAATCCATAAGTTCACGAAAAATAACATTGTCTATTCCAAGATTTTGATAAAATTCCATATATTTGATCATATCTTCTAGAGTATGAATTCCAGATTGCAATAAAAGACAACTCATTCGTGGACGAAGATTGTTTGCTTTAGAAAATAAAATGATCTTTCTTAGATCTTCATTTGAAGTATATCCTTTTTGATACTTCATGATTTTTTGATTGATTTCTTCGTCATAATGAACTTTGCTAATATTAAGATGTTGAAATTCATTATTAATAATATCATTAATGATAAGACCTTTTCCAGAAGGAGATGTTCGAAGAAGTCCAGATCCGTTTGTAGTTAATGTTCTTTTTCTAAATCCATATTCATTAATAAGATCAAGAATAAAAGGAAGTTTATCTGACCAAGTAGGTTCTCCGCCAGTTATTGAAATAGAAGGATTAAGTGGACGAATACGTTTAAATACTTGATCTAATCGAATCATGTATTCTTCAAGAGAATCTATTTTAGATTTTTTATACATTTGTCCGCGATTTTCAAATCGAAGCTGAGCAACACAAAAATCACAATCTGCATTACAATAATCGTCTACAAAAATAGAGAAGTTGACGTTACTATAAACATTCCTTTCACCTGAATCAAATGTAAACTTGTTAAAAGTATAATTATCCACATTAAAAAGTTCTTGTCTTTTTTCACGCATATTTTGAAATTTGATTGTTTGCATGTGAATTTATCTCCTTGTGTTTTTTATATCAATTGAATAACTATGTGTTACATTACTAAAAGTAGTTTTTCGTAGTTAGATCGTGCAAGTAAATCTGTTTTAAAATTTTTTCCAGTACATGCAAAACAACTCCATTTGTCATAGGTGTTGGAAATTCTAATTGGAGGGTATTCAATATTGTTTGAAGCTCTGCCATATGCATTGAATTGATGTGGGGTATACACATCGTCAAATATATTACCATTGCGTAATTTAGTGTGTAATAAATTCCAATCTTCCTTATTTTTAAATCTGACATTAAACTTAATATGAAAGAGTTCTATAAATTCTGTTGCATCATAAACATCTTTACAAAAAGCAATATGTTTATCTAAATGTGGTATTTCAGTATTAATGGATATTTTTATTGTTGTATCAAGTTCAATCCTTGTGATAGTTTGAATAAGAGATTGTAGATGTTTTTCTAACAAAATACCATTGGTATCAATAACAAGTTCGATTTCAATATTCATTTTTTCCTTTATAAATTTGAGATATTCGATAAATAAATAAAGATATGGATGAAGTAATGGTTCTCCTCCTTCAAATTGTACGATAAGTTTATCTCCAGGATTTATTTTATTGATTTGTTTAGTTAAGATTTTTCTATATTTTTTAAATGAAAGAAAACGACAATTGTTTGGACTTGAATACATACTACAAAAACTACATTCAAGATTACACTTGTTGGTAAGATTTAAATAAATTTTATTTGTTATCATTTTTTAATACCTCCTTAAATTTATATAGTTATAGAAGTAATTAGGAAGGTTAAAACCTTCCTAATTACTTCATACATACATTATTTTGAGTTTATGATACGTAAAAGAGCTTCTTGTACATAGTTTATATCTGTAGAATCCATGAATAAATATTTTTTGTCAAATATATTTTTTAAAAAATCCGAATTGACACCAAGTTCATCTGCCAAATCTTCTAAAGTAATATTATTATTTTCCAAATATGTTTTTATATCGTCAATAGAATTAAGATCCATTAATTTTCCTCCATATGAGAAAGTGCATATTCAGCAAGTTTAATTGCGCCTTCTTTACTTGTAGCAGCGCCTAAGAATCCTGAAGTGTGAACAAATGTAGCATCTGGAATACGAGTTAGTTCGGCAAGTTCTTCATCTCTTTTTCCGGAGATATGTTCTGGATATGGACAACGAAGAGTTCTTCTTGATCCATCTTTCATTGTTTCACTGAATTTTCCTGCATCAACTTTACTATTGTAATAAGTAGATTGTGCCATCCAACTTTCATTACTGGGAAATACAATAAAATAAATATTTTTACATTTTTCAGCATTTTCAGTAAAGTATCTGGACCATGGAATAAAATAAGGTAAAATTAAAATTTTTCCATCGTGAATTGTGTTAGTATCAATAAAAGTATCAAGATACTTTATTGATAAAAATATATTGTATTCTTTAAGAATAAGCATAGTCAAAAAACCTTTAGCTGTCTTAACAGCTTTATAAAAGTATTTTTGACAATATGCTTCGTCTGCTGCAGATTTACCATCTGGATTATGCATTTGTATAAAACTTATAATACTAGGCATCCTGTATGCTCCAGTATCAAGATAAAAAGATCGTAATTCCCCGTTGTCACCTGCATCTATAATAGCTACTAAATTTTTTCTAATAGCTTCTGCTATAGTGTTAAGCGTGTAATCTGAAATTTCTTTATCATCTAAAATAAGTTGTTTTTTCTTAAGTACTGCTAGAATAATTTTGGAACTATAATGTCTCCAAATCAAACCAAATCCACAAAGTTTTGGTCCATAACTATATTTGGGAGAAGGTGCAGGATTGCGTTCATTAAATCCTTCTTGATGGTGATCAAAATCTCCCGTTTCAGGATCATATTTATTTCCTACATCAATTCGTAAATCACATATATCAAGAAGGGCCTTATCTCTAGTTCTAATAATATTGACATAAGGGTTGACAATAGCTATAGCTGCTACTGAAAACACATCATCGGCGTGCATGACACCATTGTGGACTGCTATTTTTAGTCCAGTTTTGTTAAGATCAATCATGTGTCTATCCTTATATGGTTAAATTGAACATTTTACTATATATTAAAAAGATAATATATTTTTTCAAATACTTTGAGATGACATAAGTGGCAAAATTGCCACTTATGTCATTAATTATTGTTCTGTAGGTTCGTTGAGAGATAAATTATTTTCTTCAGTCGAAGTTTCTGTAGGTTCAGTATTGAAATTAAAATCGGTATCGTTCATATCACTGCCAAAATCTCCACCACCAAGATCTTCGGTTGGTCCAGTATCAAAATTAAAATCATCTCCGCCACCAAAGTCCATGCCACTTCCAAAATCAGAACCTGAAGTACTACCTTCTTGTTCATTATTTGAAGTTCTTGCTTTGTTGTCCTGTTGGATAGCTTTGCTGATATTTCGTATAACACGAGGAGTTTTGAAAAATTCATCTCGTGAAGTGATCCAGTAATCATCAATATTTTTAATATTGATATTTGGTAACATTTCTACAGCATATTCTTTAATGAGATTTGATTTGATGAACGCTTTGAAAGCGTTATATGCATCAGTATCATTTTGGTTGGTGACAATTTCTTGTGGGAAGAACTTATCTACAACATTATTGATGATATCTGAATATTCGTTAAAGATATCATTTTGAGCTTTACCTGGAGCAAGATTGGGTGCAGGTAATTTTATTTCTAAATTTTTAATAATATCAGTAATAATCTTAGAATATGGAATATTTTGTTTATTGTTTGTAGATGGCGAAACGGAAGTCGTAAGTTCTTGATTTTCATCACCATCTACATTATAATTAGTTACTCGTCCTTCAATAATTTTTTTCAATCCTTTCATAAGAATAGGATCGTACAATAAATAAGATCTACAGTGACTACTTGTGTGATCACAAAGAATTTTTTGTTTGTTCATGGTATTTTTAGCAAAGAAAAGATCTTGCGTAATAAGAGATCTTGCAAATTCTATATTACCAAGATCATTGAGTGCAGATGGTGGAATACCAAGAATAACGGAAATATTTTTATCTAAATTGTCCAGAAGATCAGTATCTGCTTTTACAGCTTGTGCTTGAGTATCAGTACTTGTTACATTAAATCCTGGTGCATTAGGTTGACCAAATGCTCTAATAGAAGTATTTTGACTAATGATTGATTGTGCAATATTATTCGGATCGTATGAAAGATTAAATTTAAGTTTTTGTGTAACAGCATTTTTAACTTGTTCCAAAATTGCCATATAGTTGGTTTGCTTTTGATCAAAAGTGACTTCAATATCTTTCTTTGAAATGGCATTTCTCATCATGGCCATGATATTGGCAACATAAAGAGTAACTCGTAAAGAAAGCATAAATTCCATACTTTCTAACAACGATTTACCACTTCCATCACTTCTATAATCAAATGCTACATAGGTAATGAGATTTTCTGGTACAAAAAGAAGAGAAGTTCTTTTTTGTTCTAATAATCTATAAAACATACATGTAGCAATTGTTTCATATTTGCCCATGTCAACATCGCGAAGTCCAACATTGCGTAATTTGCGATGGAGCATTTCATCAAGAACATAGTTGAATATTTTTGTAATAGCTTGATCTTGTATATTTTCTACTTGAGCAAAATTGGTTGTAGCTGACATAAAAGGAGAACGAATTCCACTCATGTTTGTAGGTTTCATACCAAACATAGCGGTGTAAGCATTTGTTATTCTTCCTGAAATAGAACATCCTCCATTAGCACCAAGATAATTTTTAGCATCAATAGGATGACCTAAATTATCAATAAGAACAAAATAACCAAGTTTTTCTTCTACAGATCCTGGTACACAAATAGGTATTATGGATTCTGCAGGAAGTTCTATACTAAAAGGATGTGATTTTTGTTCTTTAAGTGTTGTTAAAAATGGAGTCATATCAATAAGAGGTTGTTCCATTTCTTTCAATTTACTGTTACTGCTATTGAAAATTTGATTTCTATGTTCATCAATTTTATAGAGATCACTTAAATTTTTATTAAGTTTTGTTTTAGCATAATTACGAACCGCACTTCCAAAACGAAGTACTTCTGGATTTTCACTAATGCTTATGATATCTCCATCTTCAATAGTTGTGATAAGTCTAGCAGTAATTTCTTCAAACCCATTTAAGAATTCTTTTTTATATTTTTCCGGATAATCTTTATATTCTTGAGCAAGAAACGATTCTACACCTTCAACTAAATTGAGATTTTCTTTAGTAAGCTTATCTTTGAGATTCTGATTTTTTGCTGGAGATTTAGAATTTATTGGTATTGATGGTATTGAAGACTCAATATGTTCTGAACCCTGTGCTTTTGGTTTTGAAACAGAATATACGTTGGTGTGAAGAAGTTGTAAATAATTTTCTTCTGTAAGCTGACTGGGATCGATAGTAAAATTTTCTTGACCACTATCGTTATCTGCCATATATTTAACCATTTTGGTTAATGTTCCTTCAGGCAGAATAAGTGTTACTGCAGCTCCAGATCGGAATAATGCTTCTTTTGTCCAATTCGTCATTTTTTCATCAATACGATATTGTGTTACAAAGTAATCTTTAAGATATTTACAAATCGTATCTTTAAGTTCTGGTTTTATATAAGGAGTTCCACCAATTGTGAAATAAGGTTGAGCTGTTTGAAAATCGTTTGGTGCCATAATAGCAGATACCATAACAGTTTCTGCTTGTACAATTTCAGGTGCTAGTTCACGAATACGTTCTGCATCTTGTACAAGTTGAATACTATTTTGCGCTGTTGGTGCAAAATAATTAAGAAGATTAGTACTGTTTAAATCGTCTGGAGTAAGATCATTGATTTTTTTTCTGCTGACATAGTTTCTTCTTGCCAATTCATAAAGTTGCATTGGCATGAACTCAGTTTGTGTTTTTGTATTTACAATCGGAGAAATTAATTGTGATCTTGTATATACTGGTTGTGTAGAACCCATAAAAGATTTTAAAACATCTATAATTTTGGCCATGTGATATTAATCTCCTAAATATGGATTGTGGTGTTCAATATGTCTGTAGAATACACTGCTTATTGGAAAGAAATTTTTAATTTTTTAAATAGTTTAACTATAAAATTTTCGCCATTTGCGAAATATATGGTAGAAACATCCGCAAACAATGGCACAATTATTACAAGTGATTTGGACAATCCTTATTATATTAATCTTGCTGGATTGTATTCTCCATTAGACGAACCTATGTATGTAACGGATATTGAAACAAATAAACAAATATTATTCGATATTCATTTAAAAGATAATTCACCAAGAACAGCTGCTATATATAAAATACCTTCAGAAGAATATGACACATTATGTTTGACTTATCCCAAACAACGGGGACTCATTAAAAGTATAGTTTATCCTGGAACAAGTGTCGAAGATGTAATTGCTATGGAGGATTTTTCTATTGTGAATTGTGATGAATCTCTTTTATATGAAAATGAAAGAGAATCGATCATGTCAGCAATAAATAAATTTTTATGGATTGTTAAAGAACGATGGTTTATTCGTGATTATGATTATGAAGTAGGATATCCATTAGCTTTTATGGGTGTTGTCGAAGCATTGCTTCCACAAGTCGTTGCAACACAAAGAATTCGTAACATAAAAACGGAACAGGTACATCCTCTTCATATTTGGGAATATCTTGGTTCTAAAGGACTTGGAGAATATCAAGATGTTCTTACAAATAAACAATCTTTGTTTATGTATAGAAACATTGATTATCTTTTACAAAACAAAGGTAAAAAATCGAATTTAAAAATTCTTGCTGATAATCTATTAAAAGATCTTAAAGTACAACTTGTTGGCAAGAATATTTTACAACAAACAGTCGATACATTTTTCCATCAAGAAATTGGTGATGATGGTGATCAAGAATTAGTTGGAGTTGATAATCCTAAATTTCAAGAATGTCAATCTACTCCAGAATTTATCAATGAACTTATTGTGAATTATTCGTCGATGAATTCTAGGGATGAAGATTCTTTTGAAACTATGGATAAGATTCTTTTTAGAATCTATGAAGAAAACTTGTATCCAGATTATTCAGCAGATGATAGCGCATTAATGGAAGATAAATTTGGGTACAGTATGCTCAATATACTTCCTACAAGAATATTGGAATTTAGAAAATATGTACTTGATACTAGATATCTTGCACATATGACAGAATTTATTATTGATTCTCTTTTTTATAATTTTATAAAGGGAACACTTAGCTATACTATTAAATTTACCGATACAAATACCGGCGTTAATATGGAGCTCTCAATTGCAGATGCTCTTCTTTTATGGCAATATGCTCATTATAGATATTTGAGACAATCGCCAATAGTTATTCAAAAATTGTTTACAACTCGTGTTCCTTATGTATTACAAAAACCAGATATAAAAACTATTAATAATGATAAATTTGTTTTTAATAATTATTCATATCGATTTGATACTATTATTGATGTTAATAAAATTATAAAGGATATTCCTTTTAGCACAGGACCATTTAAATCAGCTAGTGATTTTGTTACACATCTTGGTAAACAATTTACAGTAAGAATAGAACATACTAGAGCAGTACGTTCTTCTGCAAATAGACGATATCAAGATTGTATGTTACATTTTTATAGCAGATATTTAGTTAATCATGAAACATTAGATATTAATTTGACAACTCATAAAAATTATCAAAATTGGATAGATTCAAACGAACAAGTAAAATTACTTATAGATAGTACTGATGAATTAAATAACGATCCTCAGTATTACCATATTCTTTGTGAGCAAATTTTAAGCAATCTTCTTCCTATAGAAACAGTAGATGATTTTAAATCGTATAGTGGATCTTTAACTGATGATACTGAATTTTATAGAAAAATAAAACAATTGTTTATTCAATTGTGTTCTAAACGATTATTGTTTTTAGATACTGACAGAACGAAATATAGTTATATTACAAAATCGTCTTCGTCTTTATTTACTGAAGAAGCATCTGATCTTGATGCCTTTGCTGGTAGCGCTGGTAGTAATTGGTTTAAAATGGATACTAGCGAAACTATCTATACATCTTTAATTGGATCAGAATATGATTTGAATTTTGAAAATTATCGAATTGAAGAAAATGCTGAAATAGATGATTTTAAAGATCTTAATCGAATAGAACTTAATCAGGTATCCGTTAAAGATAGTGCGCGCCATAATTTGAGACAAATGAAAATACTAAAATCGTATGGTGAAATAGTAGATACTTCAAATATAAAACTTCATGTTGGTTGTAATCTTGCAGCAGCACCAGTATAAGTATTATAACTATGGGTTTATATTTTATATTTTTTAAATAGGGAGCTATGTAATGGCTGTTAGCGATAAGGATAATGAAATTATTACTAAAACACTTATGTGGATGTTGAATAGTACTCAATCGGCAGTCAATGCAGAGTATCAATTTGTTCCACAATCTACGATCAATTTTAAATATCAGAATTATCATCAAGAACATAATCAGATAGTACCTATTCTTCTTTATTTTGGATTAGGTATTAATGGTTTTTATAATGTTGACGATACCAATAAGGGTAAACCTTATGTTCCTAAAGCAAAAGAGCTTGATTTATATCAACCTATTCCCATCAGATGTGTTCCAGTTGATCAAGATCTTACTAAAGCGGAGAGAGCTAATTATAGAATGCGTGTAAGACGTACTGTTAATGGTCTTGATTATTATTGTTATTATTTAAAGAAAATTACTCCACTTGATACTACAGTTAAAATTTTACAAACAGATCCTGATACACAGATTACCACAGATTATGAAATTTCCGCAAGTGATCTTACACCAGTTCCAGTAAAACCAACCACCTCAGGTGTTCAAAATGGTATTATTACTGAAGTAAATGTATCATTCAGAATTGAGCTTAATTGGCTTGGTAGTGAAGTTCTTGAAGCCATTGAGGTTTTGTATGATGGCGATATGACTATGGCCAAGATTTCTGAAATTGGAATTTATTCTGGAGAAGATAGATCTGTTCAAGGGTATGATTCTAATAATGCGGAATTTACATATACTGAAGCAATTTATACTCAATTAGCATATAAGGTTTGTAATACTGGTACAACCATTGTATCTCCTACGTATAACGGAAGTCGTATCTTTACTATTGGAGATGGTAACGTTCTTCTTTTGTAAAAAAAAAATAAATATCGTACAATAAGGATATACTACCAGGGAATTCCCTGGTAGTATATCCTATTAATTATTGCTATCTTTTATCTGGAGTAATTTTGATATAACCGCGTTCAACATGACAACCAAATGAAAGTACTGCAATAGGTGTCGGTACTTCTGAGGTATGTGTATATACAATAAGTTTTGGGCATTCTACAACTTCATTTGCCGGTTTGTTCCAAAGTTTCTTTAGACATACATGAATAGGGTGCGTAGGCTTTACAATTTCAATGCAAGCATTTCCAGTGATTCTTGCAGAACTAATATCCAAATTAGTTGTAACAATACGCCTACGAATTTTGTGTATGAGATACGTATTATCAATACGTTCAGCAAGATTGTTCCAAAGTTCAGGTTCCATGTCGCAGCAATCACGAACCGTATATTTTCCAGAAGAAAGAGTAATTCCAGGATTTGCTACAATGACATTTTTATCATTGGCTGCTGTTATTACTGCATTTCCATAATTTGGAATAAACAAAGTCTTTAACGTATTTAGCATGATATCAAAGAATAGAGTATTCAAATCAGTTTTTATTTGAGTACTCAACGATTCAATATATGCAAAATTAGTGGCACCAGCCATTGACAAAAATGCTTGCCAAGTAGAAATTTCCAGACTTTGTTTTGGATTGTCTACTCTAAATAAGAATAATGAATGTTGATTGTTGAATTCTTTGAAGATAAGATTTTGAAGATATTCTCTTGCCGGAGTGGATTGCATTAAATTGAAAATAGGTACAATCTTTTTATTGATATCACTCATGGAATGAAGATTTTCTATTTGCTCAGCCATCTTTTCAATTGTGGCTCTAGCTTCTTTAACGTCATTAGCTCCGCCAAGTTTAACTGTTTGTACAAAATCAAACATGAAATTATTAAAATAAATTGCAGGAGAAATAGTATCTGGGACAGTATCATTGATCATTTGAATGGCATCAACATTTTTGTAAAATGGAATCTGGCAAGCAATCTCTTTATAACTGATGCTATATTGTCCATTATCAAACGATCCATCATCTACAATAGAACAAATATTTTGATTGTATTCCCTTACATTACTATCATTTTCAGATTCACTATATATAAGATTTTTGATAATAATGTCATTATCGTCTACACCAATAACTCTAGCGATGCTGTTCGGATTTAAGTTATGAGATTGTGAAACTTCTTGTTGTGTATTGCGCGAAGTTTCTTCATTATTATTTCTGGAACGTCTTTTTTCAGATTGACGTTGCTCATTGAATTCAGGATTATTTTGTTTAAATGCTGCTACAAATCCAGCATTACTAATAGCAGCATCATTTCCACGATCAGTTCTAAGATAAGATCTTCTGCTTCTATAATCTCTTCTATCGTCTCTGTAATCTCTACGATAAGCACGACGTTCTTCACGTTCAATTTCACGAAGTACTTGATTCGCTATATCTGGACCTGCTGCTTCGAAAATATAATCTCCAACATCTTGAGTAGTGATATCTCCTCGTCTGGGATAAAATTCACTTCTTTTGAAATCTCTCAACAATGCATCGAGATTACTTTCAATAGCTCTATAAATTTCATTTGCTACTTGAGAAGGGAGATTTTCTTTACGTTCCAGTTTATCAACAAAATCTCCAGCAATATCCATAAACACATCTTCAATGTGCGCACCATCACGAGCCATTGTCGTATAACCTCCATATTTAGAAAAAGATTATTCGGTGATAATGAATTTGGCTAATTTATCAATATCGCTTGCATATGGTTCTTTAATAATATCTCCATTTGGAGCAATAGGAACACAAGGATTGATAGTTCCATTAATACTTGGAGATTGATGATTGATGTGTAACATAGATTCTACATACGTTTGTGACGGATGATATCTGTGTGTAGAATTGCTCATGAGGTTGACCTGTTTTCCTTTGGTACTGCCTTCTAGTTGTCCTGCAGCATTTTTCTTGTTAGAATTTGGGGTACTAAATGTAGCTCTTGTTTTTCTGCAACCAACTGTAACAAGATAATTATCGTTATATACGGATGGATTACCTGCAATAACACCAGTAGCTTTGTGAATTTGAGAAATTGCTTTTGTTCCCATTCTAAACAAAGCAATGATGTCTTTGGCGTCTGTTGTAACTTTACCTCCTTTACGATTGTTTGTTTGAGAATAAACTCTATGAAAAATTCCTTGAACAATATTACCAAGCAATAGATCTAAAACATTCAATCTCTTTTTATACAAATCTGCTGGAAAATAATTAATTACGTAATTGTCCATTTCTACAAAAATATGATCAATAAGATCATAAATATCGTTACAATGAACATTGATTTCATCAAGTTTTTGTTTGGTATATGGATCAAGATATGTTTTTAAACTTGTCAGATGTTGAATAGTATTTGCACAAGTTTGAATTTCAGTTTTATAATCAAATCCATAAATAGTTCTACCAAGAATAATTTGCCAAACAGTATGCTCAGGATCATTCATAAGAAGATCTGCTAATTCGGTATTGTTTGTATAAATAGTATTTTTACAACGAACAAAATATTGCAATACATAATGAATAGCAGACACAACACGAAGTTTAATTTTTTCTTCTATTGTAGGATTGGTAGAGAGAACACTTTTGTGTACTTTCATAAAAAGGTGACGATCGTTTTTATCTTTTCCTTCTCGAATAATGAAATATTCGTGTTCAGTATCATTATCGTCATATTGCGTAGTCATTTGGATTTGGTTTGGTACAATACCATATCTAGATAACGTTGAATTCCAACCAAATCTTGAAAGAGGATATAGAATAAGTGCTGTTTTGATATCATCAACAGTAGCTTTTCTATCTTTCATATGAATTTTAACAATAAGTATGTTATCAGAATATTGATGTCCTGAAACACTTTGAAATCTATGACGATAATTTCTCCAAAAGCGAAGATGTGCACGAAGTACTTTAATACCTAAACCATTTTCTCTGGAAATATGATAAAATACTTTATCAGTCAATGCAAATTGTACATAATACTTACTACCATTAATAATGATCGCATCGTTATATAAATAAGGCAGATAAATAAGAGTTGAAAAAATTTGTTTGTTTACTTCGAAACGAAATTCAACAAGCATTAACTCAGTTTGAGTAATGTCAATTGTAGGGGCATATTTTGGATTATCAAGCATTTCATGAATTCTTTCATCTGGACGTAAAATACGATAATCCTTAAATTTAATTTCACCTTCAAATAATTTAGCGGCTTCAATAAAAGTCATTTTTATGTAGTTGATACAATTATCAATTTGTTCTTTTCGATAATGTTTAATTAAATATTCGTTTAAATTTGGAATACGATGATTTACTTCTTCGATAATATCATCCCAAATCTGAAATGACATCGATTTGTTCTCCTTATGATTTAGTAGACGACATAAATCCTTTTGCAACTGCACCGACAGTAATTAAGATTGGAATTACTACGGTTGCGGCTTTTGCTATATTTGTCCAATAATTAATGTTTGCTAAGTCTTTCTTTTGTTGACTTTCTTCTCGTTCATGTTTCATTTGTTCATAAGCATATTGCATTTTTTCTCTTTCAAAATTTTGCTTATCTTCATTAAGTTTTCTTTTTTCTGCTTCAATATCTTTTAAGTTGTAGCTATTGATTGTATCTACGTAACTTTTATTTTCTGCTTTAAGGAATGAGATTTCTTTTTCAAGCTGATCAATTTTAGTTTCTAATGTACGGATATTGAATTTAGATTTTTGTTCGGTACTATCAATAATTTTTTGAACATCCGCTTTTGTGAATAATTCTTCTTTTGAATTAATTTTTGTTTGTAACCAAGCATATACTTTTTGTGCTGTTGGAGCAATACAGAAAACACCCTTATTGGTTACACAATCATTATTCTCCATAGATAAAATTTTGTTTAAGTCCATTTCATACTCAGAATATTCACCGGGTTGTGTACCAATATACACCTTACAAAACATTTGTTGATGAATTTCATTCGATACATTTATACTTACTACATGCTGACCCCAATTGATAAATAATCTTTGAATTCTGCCATACGGATCATTTGCAATGATTTTGATTGGTGCAGATTCAATACCATCTCTATAAATTTTATTTACAGTTTGAATATTTCGTTGAATGTTATGATGAAGTTTTGGATGAAATTCATAAAGCCATTTTTCATTAAAGCCGATACACAATTCCAATTTAGGAAGATAAATACAATTTGCGCTTGTAAGTTTTTCTAAAGGAATTATGTATTGTTGAATAGAAAATCCCTTTTTGTTTGCAGGAACTTCTTTACCATTCATATTGAATTGTCGATTTTTCAATTCAACTTTTCGATGTGAAATTACGACATGTTGTTTTGAGTATCCTGCACCTGGACTGGGATCTAAAGTTGAACAGTTTCCATGTGAATCACAGACATACAAAACATATTGAGTGTAGTTATGAATGCCTAATTCCATGAACAAGGATAGAGTGGTGCTATTTCCGATAGGATATTGTACAAATCCTTCGGTATCTTCTACACTCTCTATGGACATAACTAAACTCGACTTGGATGTAAGTATTTAATCATAGTTACGTCACTTTGTTAAAATTTTAAAGATATTTGATACCAAAGTAATAATATATGTTTAAACTTACTTTGAATAAAATGTATACTCAGGAATTGTATTCCTGAGTATACTTGTGCTGTTTTAAACAGTAAAAACATTTTTATTGTCATTTGTAGTATAATAATTATACACATTTAACGCAGTATTTCTTGTTTCTTTGTCAATTTTAGAATCTATGAATCCAGTAGATGTATTTGCAAGATAGATCATAGATTGTGCATCATATACATTTGTTTTTGTATAGGAAGTATCTTTGTAAAGAGAATTGTAATCAACATCTAATTGAACAAGCATATCATCAATTTCTTTTTTTGTATTCTCGTCATATGTGTTATAAGCAATAGTATTTTTAGCAAGTAACGTCGTATCATTAATATTACTGTTCCCAATAAGTTCACTTGCTACGGACACTGTGTATGCATCTCCAGCAGCAGATACGCTATCAAGATTTTGACGTACAACTCTAGTGGTATTTGATGTTCCGTACTTTCCACAATCTTTTAATGCTTCAAGTAATTTTCCGGCATTGCTTTGCATAGCTTTGTTGACAAGAACATCAAAAATAGTATTCATATCTCCAAAGTTGACAATATCATTTATTCCAGTATCAATTTCTGGACAAAGATTTTTGATATCGTAAGCAATAGCACCAATCTCTTTTAATGAACTTCCGGAACTACTATATCCAGAAACATAGTTTCCATTACTGTCAGAAAGGTTAAATAATGTATCTGCTTGTCCGCCAGCAATTTTTTCCAATTGAGCATTTATGTCTGTAACTGAACTAAGTTTTCCTTGAATATCTAAAACTTTATCATGGAGACTTCCTGCTACTTGTTCAGCTTTATTTGCAATAACATCACCAAGACCAAAAGGTAAACTACCTACACTATTTTTTACAATTGCAGCAACATTGTTTGGATTGGTTATTTGTTCAGCAGCACTTGTTATATCTTTTACTGGTGTTAATACAGTATTAGCTACATTTGTAACAGATCCAAGAATTTGTGCTCCTGTTTGTATTCCAGCATTGACAATTCCACCTACAGTTGATGTAACTGCTTTAACCGCATTACTGGCAGTTCCAACAATACTTCCAGTAATAGAAGAAATTTTAGTTATTTGGGATGAAGTAAAATCAGTTATACCAGATAATGTATCTGTAAGAGGAAGACTTACTGTATCTATTGCTTTTTTACTTGTAGAAGTAACAAATACTACTGCTTCTTCCGCATTTTTTGTTACACCACTAAGACCTGAGGTAAGGTTAGTGGAAGTTCCATTTACCATTTTACCAATACCACCTGCCATATCAGACAGATTACTTGTAGCAGTAGAAGCTGTTTTTGAAATTGAATTTTGAATATTAGTTAAAGATAAATCTTGAACACCTGTGCTTTTTGCAAATTTAGTAGCAGTATTTGTAAATGATTTTGCAATACTGGATGGATCTGCATTAAGGAGACTTTGAGCAGATAATCCAGTTTTTCCCATCAGATCAGTTAATTTGGACATTGCCGCTGCTTTAAGAGTATTTTCAATATTACTAGTAACATTATTAGCTATATTTGTTGCTGTGTTGACAGCTCCAGAAATATCAGGCATAAGTCACCTTTATTTAATCAGCTAAATTATTATCTAAAAGCATTGATTTTAAAATAGTAGACATAACGATTGCACTACGTACTCTGGTATTATCATCCAACGAAGATAAATATGCGGAACCATTTTCTTCCAATTGTTGTTTAAATTTTGCATAGGCATGTATATCACCACCACGTACTTTCATAAATTCAACAAGAACATCTTCGAGTCCACCTCTAGCATAAAGAAGCTGTGCTTCAACGAAAGATATAGAAGATGCAGCATCAGGTTTAACAACCTGACCAGTTAAAGAATCTATACGTTTGTCAGATTCTGCGACAGAAAGTTTGTGCATAAGAAATTGTCTTGTTCTTCTAATAGGAAGACGTAAAATAAGATACTTGTAATTGGTTAGATATTTTTGTTTGGTTACAGGATCAACCATCCAAATTCTATCAAAAATAATGGAATTGGTCTTTTTTGAAGTTTCTATAATATTTTTCATTTTAAGAACAACTTTCATGTTTGGAGTAAATAACATAAGTTTTGTTCGTTTGTCTTTTAAATCATTCATGTAGTTATCAAATTCTTTATCGGACATATTAGCAAACATTTTTTCATATCTTTCACGATTGTATCCAGAATCATCTAATGAATCCATATATTCAAAAATTTTATTTTGGACAAGTTTTCTTTTCTCAGTCATTGTAAGTATCCTTATTTTTTATAAGACAACAAATGTAAGATAATTTTCATATAATTTCTTATTTGATTGTGAATAATGTTTTACGAAAAAAAAATAAATTATTCTTTATATACTTCACGGAGAATTTTCTCCGTGAAGTATTCTATTTTTATTTTGATAATAAAAAGTTATTGAATTTATAATTCAATCATTGAACGAACAGTATCATTTCTTTTACTTCTTCTATTAATGGTACAAGTAAAGTTAGTTTTATTGTTTTGTAATTTTTTAAAGTTTTTAATATACAAGAATTTAAACGGACACCATGCTGGAAAGTTAAAGATAAACTCGTTTGGTTTGCCTGCTCCAATAGGGATGATTCCAAGAACGATTTCTTCTCCAGAATCAATAAACATAACTCGTTCTGTTTGGTTTACTTTTATATAATCAAAACGAACTAATTCTGGATCTATGCTGTTCATATGAACAATAAATAGATTTTTGTAACAAGATGGAATAGCATAAATAAGATCACTCATCTTGCCATGAGCATCGGCTGTTTTTCGTATTGCAGCATCTTTAACGTTCATTTTAACAATAGTACCATTTTTATTAATTCCAGTAAATTTTTCAGTGATTGGTATGAACAATGTATCCGTACTATTGTTACTAAAAAGTCCTTTGACACAGCTAATAGTTTTGTCTTTAATACACAATGTATAGATATCTGTTGATGGGGATTCTAAAATAGTAGAACCTTCTACTACTTTAGGAATATCAAATTTGGAATCTTTAACTTTTTCTATAACTGGCTTTGCTGAAACTAAATATCTATGAGGCATTTCATCACAAAACATTTTTATCGTGCTATCAGGAAATTTACTCAATAAGCTTAGTGCTTCGTCAATGCTATCAAATTGTAAAATTTGTTTTCCTTGATAACAAATATATCCTATATATGGTGTTATTTTGGCAATACGAGGTCTATGGTATTTCTTTTGAAAATATTCGGCATCTTTATAGATAACATTGGCAACATCATCAAGCATATCTTTTAGATTTTTTGCTTTAATGTACAACGCTTCAATTTCTTTAATTAATGCTTGTTTATTAAATTTACTTAAAATACTAATACTTGTATTGAAAAGAACATCAGTTTGATTTTTACTAAGTTCAAATTTATCCATGAGAATTTTATACATTTCTTCTTTTGTTCTATCAGAACGAAGAATACGAATGACTTCATCTGTATGATCAGCTACTAACAAACGAGTTTGTTTTTCATAAATACTTTTGATGTTGTCACTTTGACTATATTTAATACCTCCTACGAGGCTACTATATCGTTCTTTATACCAACGATCAATAAGACTTGGTGGAGTTGCTTGTACTTCAAAACCATATTTATTGACAAAGTTATAAATGGGTTTTATTCCTGTTGTAAAAGTGATGACTTCTTTTACTTTTTGAAGAGCTTCAAAAATATTTACATTACGTTTGAATGTAATAGAAAGAGCACCTTTAGTATGCTCATTTGCAAGATTGACATATTCCGTATAATTTTCAGCAAGCCAAGATTTTTTATCACTTAAAGTACTTACAATGGCTTCTGTAATTTTACTAAATGAAATAGTACAAGGAACAGTTTTAATAACAAGAGTATTTGGGGAAATTTCAATTTCTCCATCTACTTGAACAGAAGCATCATAAATTCCTCGTCTATATGAATCAAGCAATAAAGATGTATTACGGATAGTATTAAAAATAGGAGTATCTGGAATAAATAAATTTTCACACCCATAGAACGTTGGGGTATGAAGTGGATATTTTGCGTGTTCATCAATGTACCTTTTTACAAGTTCACAAACATTATCAAAATACAAAGGCAAAATTTGAGACTTTGTTCCAACGCCAATAGTCAATGTTTCAAATAGGAGTGTTGTTGGAAGTCTGGGAATAAAATATGCTGGCTCAAGACCCATGGTATCCATAGTAGAAGTCATGGGAAGCGTTTTTAAATTAACTCCAGTATAAAAAAGATCTTTAGCAATATCAGAAATACGAATCTTTAAATAACGTGGAGCACCCCCTTTTTTAAATTCATATCTTCCGATATTTCCTTCTCCATACAAAATAGGAACATATGTAGAAAAGTCTTGTGCAATGCGCATACATGCATTTGTTACACTTATATCACCAACTTGATGTGATTTAAGTACATCACCAATATAAGTCATCATAGGAATATCTTTATCAAGACTATCTCTACAAACCCATATAGCTCTTCTTTGGACTTTTTTAAGACCATCAAATATGGAAGGTATTTTATTGGCTGCCACATCAAGCGTATAATCCGTCATACAAATATTTACTACTTGATCTGCTGACAAATCCTTTGATTTAAATTCAGTGTTATATTTTATTTTTGCCACGATAAACATTCCTTCTTTAGAGTAATAGGTAAAGTCTATTCTGTATAGAATTTTGAAGAAATGTCGAATAAAACAGATAGGTAGTGCTAAAACACTACCTATCTGTATTTTACATATTACATTTCAGAAGAATCGATAAAAAGAGTAACAAGCAATTTGTGTAAATATTTATCGTCATTAAAATATTTTCTTAAATAATATTCGTTTGTTTTAGTAGTGGACCAGGAAGATTCCAATAAATCTTTTCCATTGTCAAGTGTGGAAAAAATATGAGTTACTTCATCTTTCAAGTCGGTAAAATCAGATAAACATTTTGCTGGAGAATGGTTGATACCAGGAATATCAATGTTCCAATTATCAGGAACAATAACAAATTGTGTGGTATCACAATTTTCCTTAGTGGTATAAACGACAACAGTAATAGGATGAATCATTTTGAAAGCCCGTTTGATCCCCATTTTAATACTTTTCCAAGAAATTCGAAAATACCATCTTGTAAACGAGTAAGATTACAATGCTCACCAATAGATGTATTATAATTTTCTGGACTTACACAAGTACTTGTTCTATAATCAACAACGCCACTTATCGTAGTTAATTTTGTCAAAGTTGTACGATCATCAATTTGCTCCGATTCTACTGTTTTTATAAATCGATTTACATCTTCAGTAGTAATTTTGGTAGATTCGCGTAATCGAAAAGCATATTTTTCAAAAAGTTCTAATGGAATCCAATCTTCTTGTCCACTTGGATAAATAACATGATAACCAGGTTCACCATCATGTTCCTGAAATTTCGCACGGACTTGAATAATTGCTAAATAAGTTTCCATAATGTTTTTTTTCTCCTTTATCTATACCATTAAAGAAGATTTATTAAAAAATATTATTTTTGCTGAGATAAAATTTTTTGTACAAAATGAATAGCTGCTGCTTTAGATTGTTGAGTAGATTGAATGATAGTAGGTTTATCTTCCTCTATGCTATCACCAATATTAAAATGACGGAAAGTATTGTTTGTCCAACCAGACCATGTTCCGTCAAGATGTATGCCAATATTAGCAACTTTTCTTGTTGGATTTAATGGATAGGCAACCTCAACCCCTTTTTCAAAATAAAGACGATATGCCATTTCAGGAGTACCTACACAAACTCCAGTAAAGAGGTCATATGCAAGTTGCAATTTTCTTTTTTGACCGTTTACTGATAACTCACTGACTACTATTGCAAAATAATTGGTTTGACTAATGCTATATTTAGGATCAATAGAAAGAAATTTAAAGTATGTAGGATTTTCATCGATTTGAAAATAGGTACTTTTAAATTTCTTTTCATCAGTGATATCATTTAAAATATCATCATAAGAAACAAAGGTATAATTAAGTATATGTTCCGGAAGTTGTACATTGGGATAATCTGTTTTAAATATAGTAATTGCACGCTGATGTATTCTTTCCAAAATTTCTTTGGTTAGATTTTGTTTATCCAGATTGTTGATAAAACAGTAATCTTCCAGAATTTGATTTTTAATTGCATTGAATGTTGCTTGACGATGATCGGTAAACGAGAATTTTTCCCTTTTCGTAGATTTACGTCTATTTTGTTTGAGAGCAGATTCAAGATCAACATCATCAAAAAGGTTACGAATAAAAGGATTTTTATTAATAGTCATATTTAAAATCTCTCCTTGAAGTTTAAAAAACTAAGAGGGATTTGTAATAAACATCAAATCCCTCTTAGTTTTAAATTATACCATTGGTATTTCTCTATATTCTTTAAGATGTTTTACACGATCATGAAGATTTGTTGGAATATCGTGAACTGTTCTTGGAATAATGCAATTGAGAATATGGATGACTTCTTCAGATGACATTCGTAATGCTTTCATTGCATATTCATCTGCTTCAAAGTCTTGTCGTGTTCGTTCCTTTTTAGTGAGTTCATAATTAACTGATTTATCTACATGTCCAAGAAGAATATGTCCTAATTCATGACGTAGAATAAACTCCCGATATTTATTGTTCCATGCTGTTGAATTAAATACAATACCATATTCAAAATTATTACGCCCAGGAAAATATTTGAAACTAAAAGAACAATTATATTTTTCTGACCAAAGATAATTTGGAATATTAAGATTTTCACTAATAAGCAAATGACAAATTTTATTGTCTACAAGAATAACACCAACATTAGTGATAGGTATACAACCATATTTAGAATTGATGTATTCTTTAGAATATATAAATAGTTTTCGAAATTGAGTAAAAAACTTATTCCATTTATCACGGATCAAATTGTACATGGTTTGCGTACCTCTTAAATATCGTCCAATGGAGGATTTGAATCTTTTTCATCACAAACAGTACCGCCATCTTCTTCACTACTTACAATTATTCCATTCCAAGAATCTTGTTGAGATTCTTCTAAGAACTCGGCTATTTTTGTTAAGCTGTATGTCGATATTTCTCCAGTTGTTGGATTTTTAAGAGTATATGCGAGATCTACTATTTGAAATCCCAAAATAGTTAAAATTTTTTCAAGTTGATTAACAGTCATTCTTGGTTTTTCTAGAGCTTTCTTTAAATTTCCTTTGTCGGTATTTATGTCTCTAGGAATTTTTTGTAAAGCTCTTCCATTACGATCATGTGCTTCATATAATTCAACATCAGTTATTTGTTTGTCTACAAATATGAATCGACACAATCTTGCTATTGGATTATTTGTTTTGAAAATATCATCTTTTGTAAAAAAAGGATTTCCTTTTTTTATTTGTATTATTGGAGTAATATTTGCTTTTACCCGTTGTATTCTTTGTGCTGACCTCTGTAAAAACGAATGTTTCAAAGATGGTGTTTCTTCACTCATTGGTCTGTACTCTTTGGGAAGGCTATAATTTATAATGAATTTTATTCAACCGATTAATATATTCATTAATACTTTGTTCGGTTAAATATTCCTCCTTTATAAAATCCTGTTTAAATTGCATGAGTCCACATTTGACAATATGTGCAAATGCATGAATAATATTCTTTTGAATTTTAGCTGTTTGTAAAGTTATTTCAAGTTCCGGAGCATGTTCAGAAATATTAAGATATGCTTCACTACACGTAATAAAGGTATTAATTGCTTTGCATAGATTTGTATCGCTTGAATTAATAAAAAAGTAACTGGGTTTTGGTTTATTGAAAATAGATTTAAATTTAGTTATTGTTCCTGATTCACGGGTTGAAAAATTAGAGATAAGTTTCCATAGAGTTGTAAGAAAAATATACACATAAGTATAACTTTTATAATCATAGTTATGATACTCCTCATTTAAAAATGTAAGTGTTCTAGTAAGATAGATATCACGAAATTCCTTATTTAATGGAAGTTTTTCATCAATGAAACTATAGATGAGATTTATGTTTCTATACGCAGCATTGCACCAATGAGAAAGTGCCATAGAAACAATAGCATTTTCGTCGGTAAGAACAGATTTCATTTTTTTATTTCCGACGAGTCCCACACTAAAAATAATCAACAAGTCTTTGATTTGTTTAGCTGTAAACTGCTCGGTTGTTTCAATAAGAGAAATATGATTTTTAAAATCATACGTGTTAATTGATAGTGTAATAATTGATTCAGATGCTTTTTCAAATGCTTGACTAAAATTGATGTCCTCTACAGTGGGTTCGGAATAAACGGAATGAAACATAATCAACATGCCTCCAATTATAATGTTATAAATAAAATATAAGAATGGACTCTTAAAACAAGAGTCCATTCTTATATAACGTTAAATGAATGATATATATGTTTAATCTAGACCACGTCGTTGCAAAATTTCTTTTCTTGCACTAACTTCATCTCCAAGAAGAGCTTGAATTCGATTGTAATCGCCAATACCAGTAACATGATGTAACAATCTTGTATTAGGATTGAGGCATGTTTCCTTAAGATCCATAGGACTCATACCACCAAGACCTTTTTGACGTGTTACTGAAAGTTTCGAATCTAATGATTCAAAAATCTTATAAAGTTGAGTAATGGAAATTCTCGTATCTTTAAGACAATTGCTATAAATTGTAGATGCATATATATTAAGATGTTTCCAATTTATAGCGTGCAATGCTGGAAGTACTTCATCATAAAGAGCTGTTGTAATTCCATCTAAATGAAATGATACATCATTGTCACCATCGATGACAGTTAATGCATTAAGACGACTATTGTATTTGGTTCCTTTACCAAATGCATTAACTAGTTCTTCATAATTTTCTCTTCCAGGTTGCATGTATCTTGTAAGATATGTTAATTTTTCAAGAACGATATGTGGAATGGCAAGTCTTTTAGCTACATCATCAAATCGTTCACCAATGTCAATGATAAGTTGACAAAATGTAGTATAATCATCTCCAATTAATTCTACAGGTTCTTTGAATACATTACCATCACCGATTTTTATTTTAAGAGTTGGTCTGTAAAGACATTCAATTTTAAAATTGATAAAATCTTCTTTATCACGAACAAATTTCTTTTTAGCTTTTTTATCATTTCCAATACGAATTTCATATAGTGGTGGATTGGCAAGATATACCATTCCAGAAGAAATAATAAGAGGATTGATTATATAAAGTGCACCAAGATTGAGTGCTCTAATGTGGCTACCATCAACATCAGCATCTGACATGAGAATGATTTTCTTAAATCTAGCTTCTGACAAATCTGTTTGTCCAGGCTGAATATTAAGAATATCAATGAGTTTCATGTATGCCGGATATTTTCTAATAACAGAAAGAGAACTTCCGCCTCTTTTATTGATATTGGCACTTCTATATGAATTGATGGGTTTACCAAAAATCATATACATTGCTTGAAAATCTGTATCTCTGGCGGTAACAATATGGTCAGCTGAAATTCCTTCTACAATAAAAAGTTCAGCATCTTTACCACTTTTAGAACTACAACCGTAAAATACAGATCCCATTTCTACTGAAAGCTTACCGGAATTTTTCTTACTGGTTATTAAAGGTTTGTTATAATAAATATTATATTTAAGTTCAATATCTTTCTCAATAGAATTGTATAAATTTTCCCAAATAATAGGATCTAATGCACTAAAATCATCATTGAGAATCTTGAGAAATTCTTTTTCAAAAAATGTATTTTTAAAAGCATGTTTAGCTAAACCGTCAAATTTTACATCACCGTATTTTACGGAAACAGCAATGCACATAGGCAGTTTATAAATATTTAAAAAATATTCTTGAATTTCTGGATTCTCAATATACTGAAATATTTTATTTTTAATAGCTTGTGTGATAGCTACGATAGGTGAAGACATTTGATCTTTAATGGGAACATTATTGATTAGTGTTGTTGCGCAAAGAGCCCTATGAATTTTTGGTAGATATAAATTAAGTGTATAGCCAATATCTTTCTTAATATCACCAGTATACTTATAATCTAGATATTGATCTTCGATAGACCAAATAAAGTCACTGTCTACTCCCCAAGTTTCTTTAAGAAATGCAATAACAGAATTATAATCGGCGCCATCCATCAAAGGAATAAACAATTGATCATAATTTTTCTCAATAAATTCATCTGCTTCAAGTGCATCCATTGTCCAAAATGCAGGATCAATACTTTTGTTGATCATTTTGATGACGATGTGAGTATTATGAGAAAACAATGAAATAAGTTGAGCAAGATGAATTAATTGATCATAACCAGAATCAATAAATACATCCACATTACTAAAGAAATTTTTTCTGGGCTCAAATACAACAAGAGTACCATGATCTAAATGTCTAGGATTTTTAATAATAGTACATTCTTTTTCTTCTGTTCTATTCACATATAACTGCCCAATTTTACCATCACGTTTGGAGATAACTTTAAAATGTTCAGATAATGCAACGACAACACTGCTTCCTACTCCGTTCAAACCACCAGAAGTTATATAAGCATCTTTATCAAACTTACCACTAGTCATTTCCGACATAAATGAATCTCGGAGTTTACCTAGTGGAACCCCACGACCGTTATCACGAATAGCAGTTTGCCATGTATTTTTCTTTTTATCTAAAAATAAATATATTGCAATTTCACCACCAGGAGAAATTTCACATTCGTCAATACTGTTTGAAAAAATTTCTTTTTGAAGATGAAATTGACCATATTCATCTGTTGTTGAAATGTGGTTTTCAGGACGAAGTATAACCCAGTCCATGAAACTTTTTTTCTGGATATTATCTTCAGTATAATTCTGTTTAGCCACAGTGATGCTCCTTGCAGTGGTAGGAAAATTACTTGTACAAACTATACTCTCATCTTGTTTTTAAGTACAACATTATCTGAAAAATAATATATGTCTATACTCTTTTTGAACAAAAAAAAATAAAATAGGGAAGGGAATATTTATTTCCCTTCCTAGGTATTAGTTTTATTTATTTGGTAAAACAACTATTTTTTGATACTTATCATTAAAATAACTATAATGATTAAACGATTCGTTTGGAACACAATATAGCGCACCGACACTTTCCGCGTCACCACCAGTAGAAACTTTAACTTGTGCATATTTAAGACTTTCGATACATTCTTGCATTGATGAAAATTCATATGCACGATCTACTAGATGGACTCCGGAAGCTGAAGAAAACAAATGAACAATAAGCAATGCTTCTGCTGTACCGGCCATAAATATTTCTCCTTAATGAATGTATTTTTTGTTACAGATTACTATTGATCAAATAAAATGATATGTAATATACATATTTGTCGATAAAATCAGTATTAATATATAAAAAGGAATATTTCATGACAAATTCGGATATTGTTATTAATACAGATGCTAATAATCAAGTTACTATTGAGAGCTTGATTGATCAAAATGATCTTGTATTAAATGATGTGGCTACATTAAGAAATATTGCTATCGGTAAACTTGCTGATGCTGTTTCTACCATGAATTTAAATCTTGAAAATACTGATCCTGAAGCTATTTCAGCAAAATTATCAGCAATTGATTCATTAGATCGATTACTCACAAGTAAAGAAAAATCTTTCATATCTCGTATTAATGTTCGGTTGAAACAAAAGGAACTTACCAACAATACTCAAACAGGTGCTATTGTTACAGAACTACTTTCTCGAATCAGTTCTTCTCAAATTGTAAAATCACCTAAAGAAAATGCTTCTCCAGACAATCCATTTAATCCAGATGAGTTACGAGAATTGGAAGCCCAATGTACTTCTAATAAAGATATATCTCCTATCAATGATGCGGAATGTAAACTTGATCCCAAAGATTATGAAATCAAATAAAATATACTGATGGGGAATAATCCCCATCAGTATATATAAAAATAGTATTAAATATTAATTCCTTGTTCTTTTAAAAGATCACAAATATATTTCCAATGACCATGAGACATTGCCCACATCACATCGCAGGGATCTTCGTAATTAAAATGATGTTTATTATACAAACAATAAATCAGTAAATCAAGACCATCTTTTTCAACGTTTGATGCATTTTTTATATCTTTAAGTCCTTTTGGCAATAGCAAACGACAAGTGTGTAACAACTGAATAAATTGTAGTTTATCAATATGCTTTCGTTTTTTATAAATGTCTACTATATTGCTTATTCCAAGTGCAAGTGCAATTGTAGAAATTTTATCGTCTTTTTCATATTTTTCAATGAGTTCTTTTGGTTTTTGCAAAAGCAATTCTTGAAGTTCAGTAATTTTATCAAGATCAGTACAATATTTGTCAATAGCCATTTTAAGTAATGTTGAAAAGTTTTTGCTCTTAATAAACACTTGATAAGCAATCACATCTTCAACAGACATCGATTTCATAATAACTCCATATTTAAAATAATGTTTATTTGTAAATACACCAATATATTGTATGCTGATATGTTTATTTTGGTTTTTATTGTAAGAGACGGAACTTATAGTAAAAATCCAATATAAATCAAGGCATATGACCTCCGTGCTAATATCAGCAAACCGCAGTATTTTCGGGTTTGTCGGTTAACCTGAATCATTGTGGAATACTCCTTGGGATAAGTTACATCTGAGGGAAATTTCCCTCAGATGTAACTGCTCACTTATTTTAATAAAATTATATATATTTAAAAATGGTATCGATTGATTATTTAGGCATACGAGATTTTACATAAGAAACAAAACCTGTGTTTCCTAAAACATCAGAAGCATAGCTATAATTAAGTGGTTCTTTAGAACGAGTAACAAGAGCATACATAAGTGTATATGCAACTTGTACCTTTTCTTTGATATTTGGAGTTAAAGAAGTAATTCCTTGTAATGCGTTTTCACAAGACAAGATTTTATTTTTATTGTCTTTAAAGAATCTTGTCAATTCATTAAGAACACTGACTTGATTCTGATTGTTAATGGCATAAATCATAACTCTGGAAAATAGTTTCATTAAATTTTTACGATCTGCCATACGTGGTGTATTGTACATATCTAAATAATTTTTAATATATGAACGAATAAATTGTACTTCAGTAGGTACAACAGTAGTCATATTTTCAGCAGAAGTAGTCGTGGTTTTAGCAGTTGTAACTGTAGGTTTCATAGTAGTAACAGAAATCCTTTCTTTAGGAGTTTCAGCAGTATGAACAATGGGTTCTACCTTGGGTTCATTTTTTACTTCTTTTATTTCATTTGTTGTATTAGGTTTATCACTCTTCTTTTTACCCATTTTAATAATAGTAGCTGTGGATACTGTAGCGGGAGTCGTATTTTTTTCTGCAGGCATTGTTATCTTCCTTACATTGTGTTTAATAAATAAATGAGAATTCAAATTAATTTGTTTTTACATAACATTGAATGTGATTAAATAACAAATTCATCAAGATCAGTAATTTTATATGTTTTCATGGCTGTACCGTGCATACTTTTCATACTAAGTGTTAAAAATGCAGCACCAAGTTCAAGTGGCAATGCTCCAATAGCTTTTAAATCTAAGGATCTAAAAAGATCACCAACACATTTAAAACAATAACCATCTTTTTGTTCACATGTCATAGGACTGCGCATTCGAACACTTTTTCCAATGAACTGATCTTTGTTTTCTTCTTTAAGTACCATCATGCTTGTAGATTTTTCATTGATAAATATATATCTGCCAATAAATTCTTTATAATTGGATTCATCTATATTAATAGTAATGGCATGGTTTGTTCCGCAATCTTCGGCAGTAATTTTGGAATTTTGAAACAAGCGAAGCATATATTTAGTAACTACGCCACCCTTAGCAGTTTCAATTCCACGATCATAAGAACCACGACGAATTTCGTTTGCAAGTACTACAAATGAATCAAGATCCCAACCTTCAGCAAGTGATTTTGGAATAAAATCATAATTGCCTTTGGTGTTTTCAAATGATTCTACCATACCACCAACAAGATATTGTCTTTTTCTATGAACATCAAATTTTTTACCGGAATCCCCAAAAAATCCAATGGAATCATCATCTTTTAAATATTCTTTGTCCATAGTAATAAGTTCTTGTTCGATCATAGACATAACGGTAGGATCATCAAGTTTATCATGGTATTTCTTATAAAGTTCTTCTCTACGATCTAATATTTTTTGATTAGGAACAAGAGCCTTTTCAGTGAATACTGGAACAGCTATGCTTCCAAATACACTGCTTAGAAAAAACATATTGTCAAGATATTTTCCACCTTGTTCAACACTTAATTTACCATCTCTGACAAGTAGTGCAATTGTGTTTTCAATTTTTTCAATATCCCATTTGGTATTGATATATGGAATTGTATCTTGACAAGCATTTACAAGAACAAATTGATTAGCTATCCATTTTCCTACAGTAGTAAATTCACCTTCTTTATTATAGTTATCTATATGTTCTGGAGTAAGAAAAAAACTGTCATAAAGAGCATACGGAGCTTCATCTTTATGAGATAAAATAAGACATCCTAATTGATTATCTTGTATTGTTATAGCACCACGATAGTTGCCAATAAAAGTAAGAATATAGTTTTCTTGATAATAATCAAAATTTATATTTATTCCTTTAGAAAAAATCAAATCATTTTCTGGAATAAATGTTCCAGGTTCTAATATTTTTTCACCATTGATATCGCTACTCTGCTGAACAAGAACTGGAAGTTCAGCCATAGCGAAAAGTTCATTACAATATTTTCGTGATTGAATTTGAGGTCTTCTTTTTGCTGATGTTAAGTAAGTAATTTTAGCATTTGAAAGCATTTTTATTCTCCAGTATACGGATCAGAATTTACATCAAAATCAAATTGATATGCTGGATCGTCGTTAAATTTGGCATAATTTTCAGGTACATTAAAATATGTTTTGATGACCTGATTTGCTACAAAATAAATAAATTGGATGTCCGAATCATCAAGAAGTCCTTCGCCTTGTTTAACCATATCTTTTACTTCTTGAATAAATTTTTCTTTATCTGTTCCTATTTCAGCATGATGGCATACAAGTTCCACCATACTCGTTTTATTGGGTTTTTCTTGTCGTACAAGATAATATTCAATGTGATGTGGATTAGCTTGTTTGTGATGAAGTAATATTTTTTCCTGCAATACTTTTTCTTCTTCTGTCAATGTATCATCATTTTCATGCATCACTGCCCAAGCATATTTTTTAATATTTATAGGTTGAATTTTTTCAAAATCGTAAGTATCAATATCTCGTTGTAGTTGCACTTTATCAATATCTGGAATATTGTCCCAGATAAGTTTTACCACAAAATCAAAAATTTTTTGACCAGCTATAATTTTTTCTACATAAGCTTTAAGAAAATCAGCATCATATTCAGTTACTATTGTAGATGAAGGAACTGCATCACGAAGTACACCAAGAATATGGTTTTTAAACTCATTAGTGGAATAAATAGTATCTTCAATTCTTTCTATAATGAGATATTCTTGCTTTCCTGGAAAACATGTTTTATATAAATTGTAAAATCCTGCAAAATAATCTTCATCATTAATATCGGAAGTATCAAGAAGAGATTCAAATTTTATCTGAACTTCGGGATATCTTTTAAAATGTTCCGTTAAAGTATCTCCATCTAAAAACAATCGTAATGCTACAAAACCATCTGCAGTGTAATAATCTTGTAGAGCATCTGAAATGTCCATGTCTATATAAATTCCAAGTGCTCTTAATTCATCAAAAATTATTAAATAACATTCATTTAATATAGTTTGATTATCTGGTTCTTCTTCATTGGAGTATTTTACTCTCCATGATTGATTGACAATAAGATTGTCGATTTCAATAGAAACAGATCGTAATTCATTTATTTTGGCAATGTAGTCCACACAATTCTCCTTTAATTTTAAACTTGTTATCATAAGGAAGGATTTAAAAAATGAGTAAACCTGATGTATCTGCCACGAAAAAAAGTGTTTTAAATGCAATTTTTAATAATAAAAAAATGGGTATTAAAGTAATGTATCTTGATGCAATTCTTGCTAAAGACAACATTACTCATATAGTGAACGACAATGTGATGAAAATTTATTATGCATATAAACATTGTTATTCACAATTGTCTAATGAATTAGCTAAAAATTATCCTGAAGAAGTACAATACGTAAATCCGGAATGGCAAAATAAAATTGTTGAGTTTATTTTGGATAAAAAAGAAAGTGGTCATACTTCTTGTTTAGAACAAGGTTCAGTGACTTTTGTTATTACTGGTTCAAGAACAATGTCACATCAACTTGTCAGAACACGTGTAGGGGTAGGGATCGCACAGAATTCTCAAAGATATACACCAGTAGAACGGGATAGTGAAATTATCCCAGAATCTATGTTGAAACTTTTTGAAAAGAATTCGGAAATAGAATCTAGATATAATACTACAATGATTAATGTATATGATCTTTATTCTAAACTTGTTGAACTCAATATTCCAAAGGAAGATGCACGTTTTGTATTGATGCAAGGAGTTAAAACATCTATTCAAATGACATTTAATTTTGCAGCACTATATAGATTCCTTGAAATGAGACTTTGTCAGAGAGCTCAATGGGAAATACGTAATGTTGCTAAGATGATGGCTACTCTTATGAAAATTCATTATCCTGGTCTTTTCGATAATGTTGGTCCAAGATGTGAATATTTAGGTTGGTGTCCTGAACATAAAGGTTGTGGTAAATATCCTTCAAAGAAAGATGTCGTTGTTGTTCCTAATGCACTTTTTAAAGAACTTTCAAATCCCAGACAAGACGCTATGACCATTGATAAGTATAAAGAAATTATTGAAATTCTAAAAAGTGATAAAGAAAGACTTATTAAAGAGAATGCGCAGTACGTTGAAACTATTAAAAAACTTTCTTTCTGTATTGCGACAGGAACACCTCTTGATTACGAATATAAAAAACTTCGTTAATTAAACATAATAAGTATATACGATGCCTCTAGAGGCATCGTATATACTCTGATATTAAAAATGAAAATTTTATGCTTAAATGATAATTTATAAAGAAAATTTATATTTTAAAAAATTTAAATATAGGAATAATGAGTATGTCGATAAATGATTTTAAACCAAATCCAGATGATATAACAAGTATTGATGGTATTGACATCAGTGAAGGTTGTCCACCATCTAATACAAATGATGCAATCAGACATGACATGTCTGATTTGCACGATTTAATGAATAAAACAGATGCTACACAAGTGACATCTGGATGGATGAGTTCTGCAGATAAATTAAAATTGGATAGCATAGAAAAAGCTACTCAATTACCTAAAGCAAATGGTAATGCAACAATAGGAATCTCTACCAAATATGCAGCAGAAGATCATGTTCATCCATTACAAACTACTATTACAGGTAATGCAGGAACTGCTACTAAACTAGCTACTGCAAGAACTATATCTCTTACTGGAGATGTGGCAGGATCAGTGTCATTTGATGGAACAGATGATGTATCTATAGCTACTACAATTAATAAAAAAATATCTCTTGTTGGTACTAAATTAGAATCTTTGCCAAATACAAGAGCAGAAATATTACCAAAAAATACAGATTTTACAGTACCGTCATATAAAGTGGGATCAAATACATTGATGATATTTATTGATGGTATTCACTGTATAGCTGGATCTGACGCTGATTTATATACATATAAAGAAATGGGTACAGTTGGTACGATGTCTACAACTATCCAATTTCATGATGATATTGCGATCGATCACAGCATTTTTGCAATTGTGTTTGATTTGAACATTTAGTACTATTGGAGTATTTTTATATGGGACTCTCTCTCTTACCTACAATTAAAGAAAAGAATATTCTTGCTGGAAATCCAATAGATACAGAAGATAATTGGAAAACAAAAAATCCTATTTTGATGAAAGGTGCTATTTTTATTACAAGTGATGTTGATCCTATTAAATTTAAAATAGGGAATGGAGTTGATACTTGGATAGATACACCTTATGTTCAAACAGAAGCAATTGGATATTCTTTAGAGGAACTTAATACTGGAAAAAAATGGTTAGATGGAAGATATGTTTATAGAAAAACTATACATATTGTAAACTTACCTAATGATGGAGAAACAATTACTATTAATCACAATATAAGTAATTTGGAACAGATTATATAATTTACAGGTTCTGTCAAATCTACAGATGGTAAGATTTCATTTTTACCTGTGGTTAACAATTCATTTTCCTATCCTTATATAACTTGTGATTTGACGAGTATTTATATTTCGACTACACCTGAAAACAACAATAACAGTTGGTCTGCATATTCAGGATATATTACTTTAGAATATGTACGATCTGCAGCAAGATCAGTTACAACTGATTCAAATACACAAGAAGAACCGAATTTATTTGATTTTTTAGGTATGTAAAAAAAACTAATTACATGTCATCTGTACCGGGGAAAACCTGGTACAGATGATTTTTTTTTGTATTGTACATATTGAGTATAAAAGTGGATCGCACGGTATGGAAAGAATCGGACTCATTCAAATAAAAATATATCAAATCACGTTAATATTTCCGATGTATAGCCAAATATATAAAAACGGAAAAAATTTAAATTGACGTTAGAGATATTGGATTGAATTGAGTCCGATTGTAAATTCCAAATAATAAGTAAAAGAGCTGGTAAATTCAAAATAAAACCTTAACAATTTCATCTACTGCAGGGATGAAATTGGGTTAAAGGGTTATGTGTGGATTTTGAATTTGCTAGTATTACAATAACTGTTACTATCTGTAACGAAAGCTCTTTGAGGTAGTAGACATGGCTTCACAATGAGGTAGTTTATGAGTCGCTACGATCATGACAATTACAATGCTTGCGATGGAAAGCGTAAAGCTTCTGCAACCGCTAAGACTGCTCTTGGTTTAGCTATTGGTGGTCTCTCTTTAGCTGCTCTCCAGGGTGGTGTCCTCAATAACAACGGTGATTCATGCTGCAGCACCAATAGAGGATTGCTCGGCAATCTCTTTGGTGGTAATAATGGACAATCTTGTTGCTGCCAGACCAAAATGGAAAATGGGCAACGTGCTATTACGGAACTACAGATGCTCGATAAGTATCTGTTCCCCATGATGGGTCGCACTTGCGATCTGGAGACATTTGCTGCTGTTCAGCCTTACAAAACTGAACTTCAAATGCTTGACAAATATATCTTCCCCATCATGTCTCGTACATGTGCCCTAGAAAAAGAAAGTGCAGTCAACAAGGCAGTTGATGAAAAGAACCAGGTTATTAATAACCTTCTGTTCGCTATGGCACAGCAACGTACTGATGCTAAGTTCGATCTGGCCGATTGCCGTACTAACGGTAGATTCGATCTCGTTCAGTCTCAGACTGGCGCTACCTTCGAACTTAACAAGCAGCGTACAGATGCCGAATTCGCTCTTAGCCGTGCTCTTACCACAGCTGATATCGAAAAGGCTACTTGCAACGTTGTTCGTGGTAAGCCTTTCATCAGTCCCTGCCAGATGGCTGATCCTTATAATGCTGGTCAGAATATCCTTCTCTCCAGACACGTCAATACAGTTGCTGCTTATGATGGTGCCTGGTCTGGTTATTCTAATGGTGGCTGCGGTTGCGGTTGCGCCTAATATGAAATATTCTCAGTTTTGATTTTTTTCAAAACGTAGCATCTCTTAACTTAACCTCTAGCTAACGCGAATGAATGCAAGGAAAGAATGGACGTATCAGTTGATGAAACCTATTATGTTTACATTGTAAGGATATAAAGGAAGTTGTCAATATGTTTGATTTTGGTCTTCCTGCCGGGAATCAAAGTAATATTGAGGCTTTGATTACTCGACTAGGAATTGGTCAACAGCAACAAATGCCTGTTACTCAACCTAGAACAGTAATCAATGACCTCGATGAATTGTTTGCAGATCTGTCTACTGATCAAAGAAAAGCTGTTGAAAGTAATGAAGATTACAATATCGCACTGGGTAACTTACTGCAGAAGTACCTGATGTATTCACTTAGTCATACAGCTGAGGGAACACAATTCATACTTAATCCAGGACGTAAATTGGCTCAGAACTTACTTGATACAACTAAAAGAGTAGTGGCGGATCTTGACAAACAAAAGACTGATGAATTTCAATCTATGGGAGAAAGAATTTCCCAATTAGAGGCATTCATCGTACAACAAAATAAAATCATGCAAGATCAAGATACTAAACTGAAAGAGCAAGCACTTAAATTAGAAGAATTTAAAACTAGTCTCGGAGGAGAATAAGTATGTTATTAAAGCAATTTGATGATCTCGCTGATCAAGTCATTGAAGCCATCGTTGCTGATGCTGCTAATCCTGACATCCGAGCTAATATTCAAAATCAACTTGATCAAATTGCCAGTAGAGTTATAGGAAGAGATGTAAATTCTCCTCTTATTAAACCTTTCTGGAATAATATTTGTGAAACAGCAGTTCGATATATTGAAGAACAAGTAACTGACTTTATGAGTGTTGCCGTTTCAGATCCTCCAGACAGTGTAGATGGTGCAGCTTCTTTTGTTAAAGAAGAAGTGAATACTAAAGTAGATTCAATCGCTGATCGTCTTAAGAAAAAATTAGCTGAACAAAAGAAACATTAAAAGGAGTTACGCTGTTATGGCATTCAACTTCAATAGACGTATCAATCCGGTTATTCCTACTACAGCTATTCAAGTACGTAACAATGCAGAATTAGTGCTTGTTACAAATGGATTTACAGGTGATCTTGTTACGCCTAAATTCGTTATTCAGCTTGATCAAGCTATTCCATATGGGAATACCATGCCGGTAGTTATGTCTGATGTCGACGGAAATAATGCTGTTATGTATGATCGTTATGGAAACTACGTTCGTGCTGACAGATTGTACCGAGCTATGAAAATGCGTCAAGCTGGTTGCTTACCTTACAATGGTTGTAATCCAGCGGAATTTCAGTGTGTTGTTGGTTTTGACCCTATTCGTATAACTATACTCAGTGATCTTCCTCTCTCTGTATATTGTCCTAGTGTAACTACCACAATTAGCAGAGTTACAACGAGATCAACTGATGGTACGACTATGGCCACTGTACAAACTACTACACATGAAATGGACTAAAGGAGTAAGATTATGATAAAGGCTCATGTTCTGGATTCTATTCAAAATGCCAAACGTGCCGGAATTGAAGAGATTGACGCTATCATGGAATCTGGTTGCATGAACGATTGCAAATTGCACAATCTTAAAGCTGCTACTGCCATCGTTTTCTATGCTTGTCAGATTGAGGCCATGAGTGTTGTAGGCGAAGCTGTTGTCAACAGCTATACTACCAAACGTGTTCTCACTCCTGGTACCAAAACGACAACCGTAAATGATGTTGTAACTACTACTGGTACTACCATTAACTAAAAACATTTGAAGTAATATTTTTATTGTTAAATAAGTATAGTTAATACTACCCACTTAGTGGGTAGTATTAACTATAGAATATAAAAATTTATACTAATTTCCTTATAATTAGATTATAAATATTATGGCTGGTTAAATAGTCAAAATTCCATGCGTACATGGAGTTACAATAATATTTTTTAATTATAAGGATGCTTATATGGCTACTATTAAAAGTGATGTAAAACAAATTACAGTTCCAGTAACTCTTGCTGCTGATAGTGCTGCTAACTGGACTTCTGCAAATCCTCAACTTCTTAAGGATCAGCTTTGTTTAGAACGTGATACTGGAAAAATGAAAATTGGTGATGGTACTAAGAAGTGGAATGAGCTTAGCTACGTACCATTCTCCGAACTTACTGCTGCTCAAATTACTATGCTTCTCAATCAGAACACTGCCAATGGTGTAGTTGTTCTTGGTGAAGATGGTAAGTTAAATATTGATCTTCTTCCAGATGATCTTACCCAGAATGTAACAATTCCTGCTGCTTTTAAATGGGTACAGGATATTAAAGAACGTGATGCTCTTTCTGATGAAGATAAAAAATCAATAATTTTTGTTTGGGATGCTACTGATGATCACACTGTAACTACTGGTTCCGCTCAATATATGTGGCGTATAACTTCTGGTAGTGGAGTTGAATCAGTTGACGGTGAATGGGTAAAAGTTGGTGAAGAAGAATCTATGGATGTGGATACTTCTGTATTCTTCCATAAGACTACTGATACCTCTGATAATATTACTCAGGGTACCACCAATTTGTTCATGACGGTTGAAGAACGTACCAAACTTACCAATGCTTTTGAAAAAAATACCGATACTTCTGATGCCATTACCGAAGGTACAACTAATCTCTTCATGACTGCTCAGGAAAGAACTAATCTTGCTGATGCTTTCTTGAAGGGTACTGATACAGCAGACAATATTACTGATGGTACTACTAAAGTAATAATGACTGCTGTTGAAAGAACAAAACTTGGTGGTATTGAAGAAGGTGCTGATGTAACTGACGCTGAAAATGTAGCAGCGGCAGGTGCTATTATGTACACCGATACCATCATTATCAATGGTCCAAGTGCTGCTCAGATTGCCGCACTTTATGAAACTGAGGATGTTGGAGATTAATATTTTTAAATAAATTTTATAGGAGGGTCCTATAATAAGGACTCTCCTATTTATTATTTGTATGCAATATATTTAAACACTGAAAGTAAACAATGTTATGATTTTTATATAAATTGTTATTAAGGAGTTTCTATATGGCAGGATTTTATCTGATACAGCTTCCTGATGTTACTGTAGATCATCGAACTGATAAATGGGGAGAAATCAAACCCTATGGTGAATATGACTATGTATTCGACTTATGGAGAATGAATGCAACATTTGGTCACATTTCTATTCAACACGTTTGTAAAAGTGGTACTTTGAATCTTGAACTTCAATGCAGTAATATGTGGAATATCGATGTTGTAAAGGAAGATTATCCAAAAGGAGTATGGTTTAATGTTCCTGATAATTCTGAAAGTCTAGAAGCATCTGATGAAACAAAAACAATTGTTATAAGTACTACACCAAAACTTGAACAAATACGTTTTCCTATTTGTAGATATGTACGATTTCATATCAAAAATACCACGGCAGATTATGCACATTTTTTGATTCATCTAGTAGGAATTTAAATTATGTCTTGGATACACGATGGTTGGATAGCTGAAGGTTCTTCAGGTGAAGGGGCTGGAAGTTCAGAGGTGACTAAACAAGAATTTGATAAAGTTAAAAAACAAGTACTTCAACAAGAACAAAAATTACAAGAACAGGAAGTACAATTGACAACAATATCTGATACTATATCGTCAGATGTTCTTACTAATGATAATTTGTTGTACAATTCTACTGGCATTGTTAATTTGACCGGATGGTTTAGTACTGACAAAGTATCAATATTTAGAGATGATTATGTATTAGACGATAATTGTTATTTTATTATTACAGGAAATAATTCTCCAGATGGATTTATTTCTATGTCCATTGAAGTAACACCTGGTGAAACGTATACTTTTAGTGGTAATTTCATTGCGCGACAAGCTCCATTAACAATAGTATTTGGTTATCAAGATAAAGATCATTTAAACAGTACTGAAGTTACTTTAAATGATACTGTTTTGACTGATACATATCAAGATTGGACTCAAGTGTCATTTTCTTCAGTTGCTCCAGATAATGCACAAAGTGCATATGTATGTTTTATATTTGAAGCTACAAATGAAGATATGCAAGCTGGACTTAAACGTTTGAAAGTTGAAAAAGGAAGTGTTGCTACTAAGTGGATACCATCCCTTACTGATCCTTACCAAGCTAATGTAATCTTTACTGGATATGATGCAGCAGCACTTCTTAGAGAACAACAATAAATAAAAAAAATAAAGATTATTCGATATAGAAGAAGGATACAAATTGTATCCTTCTTCTATATGGTGATTATTGATATGCATTTTTTGATGTTCGATCCTGAGGTTCTTTTTAGTAGAATGGTACATTAAAGGTTCCTTATATTTTTATAAACAGGTTCTTTTTAAAAAAGATTACTTTAAAAGTTTTTTAAATACAGCAATAACAATAATTCCTTTAATTATCAGTACAAGAAGTGGAACGAATATGTTTTGGTCTTCGATCATGATCATATTCTCCCCATCTTAAATTACTGATTTTATAATCAGCAGAATCATTGTTAATTCGATAAACTCTTGATTTTCCCTGAGGATTAGGTACAAACATAATACCCATAATTCTGGTCATATCAAAAGTTTTTCGATATTCATATTGTCGTAAATTAACAATAGCGTGAGTCCTTTTAGATTTTCGATACGTAGTCTCTACAATTTTAGGAATTCTTATTTTTCCAGTTGTTCTGTTGATAAGAGTTCTATTTCTTGAGATCATATAATTTGAAAAACCAATAGGATCACATGAATAAAATTCTTCGCCATCGATAATTTCTACAAGTTGAGCATCCGGGTGAACGTACATGTACAAATACCTTAAGATGCATTTTCAATAATCACTAGGATCAAATGACGGGAAATCCATCATTCGAAATAGTAATATATATTTAAAATTATTCGATTAGCTCACGTTTGTTTTTTTTTTTTCGAAACACGTTTGTATAACTGCCTGCAATGGTATGCAGGCAGTTATACTTATTATTGATTTTTATGATTGTTACTAATTGATTTGTTTGCTTTGGAGTTTGATTATGAGTACGATCATTAACCAGTTAAACGATCTTTTAGTGAGTAAGAACTTTTCTGAACTAACGGATCTTTGTGCTGATATATCTGTGTTTGAAGCCGAACAATTACAATCTTTTATTGAACAAAAAACTGGAATTATCCTTGCTGATTCAAATGAAAATTTAAATACATTTACTGATGAACAAATTCAATTGATTAAAGATTGTATAATAGAAAATAAATCCTATCTTAAAGATTTATTTTCAAAAGAATATATTGTTAATACTACTTCAACTGAAGATACTAAAGATGCTAGAAATTCACAGGATCGGCAACTTACACAAATTTTAGAATTTTTAAAAACTCAACAAGCAAAAGAAAATCCAAAACTATCTATATTGTTGGCATTGCAAGGATTGTCCACAAATATGATTGCTCTTATATGCATTGTTGCTATTTTTGTATATCAATTTTTTGTAGTTATTTATTCAAACGATATGAATACTGAAGCATGGCGCTTTGTTGATAGATCTTTAGGTAGTTTTGATGGACTCATCAATACTATCGTAGGTTTCTTTTTTGGTAGTGCTTGGGAAAGACATACTTCAAGTAAACTTAAATAATATAAAATTTTTGGAGAATGTAAACATGTCAAACAATGATCTTGCAACATTAAATTCCAAATGTGAACATCCGACAATGTGTAAGGATAAATGTGATATAAATAAGGAATTATTTACAAAAATGATACGTGAATTGGACGAATTTACAAAATTGACAGCTGCTTGTTTATCAATTTGTAAAAATGTGGAAGAAACTGTAAATGAACTTAAAAAAGAAGTTGAAGAAGTTAAAGATACACAACGATGGATGATGAAACATCGTTAATTGTATATCTTGTATAAATATACATTTTACGAGTATCGAGGTGGTTTGTGCTAGACTTACATACACATAAAAATCAGCTTCAAGCACATCCGAATGATCACAAAAAAGATTTAATGAATCTAGCTTTAAAATTACATGAATTACAAACTGAAATGAGCAATAATATTCAGTATATTTCTGAACATAAATATATCTGTTCTACTATTATTGATAAAATTTCAGAAACTCAAGAAATTCCTAAATATTTAGCAGATAAATATAAAAAAGATGTAGAAGCTGTAAATGAAGCGGTAACTAGTTTTTATAAAACAATCAATACGTTATCTGAAATTACAACTATACTAAATGTAGATGTAACGACTTTTGATTCAGATACTCAAGCTTTACTTATCGAAATTAATAATAAATTTATAGAAAAATTTGATACTATTGTCACAAAAATAAATGAAATTAATATTAAATATAGCGATCTTTCAAAAAGTGTAGAAATTTTGCGCGAACAACAAATGAAAGATACTGAATATATTTCGCAACATAGAAATTGGTTTAGTAATTTCTTTTTTGGAAGTAAATATACTATTTGGATAATAGGTACTATTGGTGGATTAATTTTATTTATAGTTAATTTTCTACGTTCAGTGGATATTAGTTTTAAATGATTGCATAAGAACAAGAGCTTATTAGGCTCTTGTTCTTATAATGTGAAAAATATCTATTTTACAAATTAAAAAATATTATTTTTATTCAATTGTAAAAATATATATTAATAGTTGAGGAGTAATATGTTACCTAAATCAATATTAAATATTTCTCAAAAAGCCCCGATATCACACGTAACTGAAATTCCTACTACAGATAAAATTGTTCATATAAAAATTGGTAAAAATTTAAGTATTACTCAAGATGGTATTTTAAATGCTGCTGATGTGGTAGTTCCAAATGCGGCAGAAGCTGATATTATACAATCATTAAAGGGTGATCGTGTTGATGTCATTCCAGCAAATACAAACTATACAGTACCTGAATATATAGTTGGCATTAATTCCTTGCATGTATACATCAATGGTGCAAGAGCAGCCTGTGGTATAGATCCAGACAAACATGATTATAAAGAAATTGGTATTGAAAATCAACCATCAACAACTATTCAATTTTTAGATGATATTCCTATAGATGCTGAAATCATTGTCGAAGTTAATCGCACATTAACACAAGCAGTTATTGATAAACTTGGTGATAACATATTACCATCTATAGAAAATAAAACTGATCACTATTTGCATACAGATGGTACTACTTCTACTTGGGAAACATTATCAGATAAATTTATTCCAGTATCTGGCGGAACAATAACAGGTAGTATTGTACCAAACGCAGATGAAACAATAGATCTTGGTTCTTCTACATATAGATTTAAAACACTTTATGCTAAAGAAGCTAGACTTGACGTTAATACTTTATGGCTTGGAGATACTCCTGTACTTGGCACAAGTGCAGATACTATTGTTATCAAAGCTGATCGCGATCAAAGTTTACAAGTAAAAACATCCGGTATTGGCAGTACACAAATTACATCAGAATCTACAGTACAAATTTCATCTACTGGATCAGCTGCAGATATTAAAATGATTGCTTCTGGACAAGGAGCAAAAGCTTCTATTACAGCAAATACACAAGCTGATATCAATGCGCCTAATATTAATTTTACTGGTTCTATTGCTGCTACAGGTGGAGTACAAGTAGACAGTTTAACTGTTACTGGAAATTTAACAGTTAAAGGAACTACAACAGTAGTAGACTCTAATACTTTACAAGTCAAAGACAATATTGTTGAAATTAATAAAGGTGAATCTGGATCCGGAGTAACTGCAGGAAAATCGGGCATTCAAATTGATCGTGGCACATCTGATGACTATTTGCTGGTCTTTGATGAAACTGACGACATGTTTAAAGTTGGTACCTCAGATAGTTTAGAAACGCTTGCAACAAGAGAATTTATTGATACCTTAACTGCTACTGATATCAATGCTGCTCCAGCTAGTCACGTTACAGTTGCTGCTTCTACAACTACACTTGGTCATATTAAAATAGGCAATGGATTTACAAACAATAATGGTACTATATCTGTAACATACGGAACTGCTGCAAATACTGCCTGTGTCGGCAATGACGCTAGATTGAGTAATTCTAGAACTCCTGTCGCACATGCTTCTACCACAACTACGTATGGTGTTTCTTCTGCTACTAACTATGGTCACGCTATGGCAAGTAGTGCAGTTCCACTAATAGCTGGAACAGCTACTGCTGGTCTTGATAATGGTAAATTTGCAAGAGAAGGTCACGTCCATCCAGCGCAAATTAACATTAGTGGAAATGCAGAAACTTCTACCAAAACTTTTAGTGTTCCTTTAGTCATTCCGACTGAAACAACTGCAACAGCTACCCTTACTGCAAATACTGATGGTATCACGTCATATTTTAGTAGTATGATTGTAGCATTAAGAATTCCTTTTAATAGCGTTGCTTCTACTACGCTTAATATTAATAATCTTGGTGCAAAACCAATTTATTACAATGACCAGGGTGTTGCAGCTGGTTATATTCGCGCAAATGCAGTACATTTGTTAGTATATGAAACTTCTACTTTAAGCACTGGTTGTTGGAAACTTGTTTATAGCTACGATGCAAATAATGTTGTTACTCAAACTGTAACTACAACAAATGCCGAATATGGATTGTTGTTTACAAATACTGCATCTCCTACAGATACTAGAGCAGAAGGTACAAGATTTGATACTAACGTTACTATAAATCCATCTACAAACACAATTACAGCTACCACATTTAAAGGAGCACTATCCGGTAATGCTTCTTCAGCTACTAAACTAGCTACTGCTAGAACTATCAATGGTGTATCTTTTAATGGTACTGCTAATATAACTATACCTTCAAGCAGGACAAGACAACAATCTTTAAGTGGTGAAAGAACAGCAACTATTAATGCAAATACCAATTACACTGTTCCGGCATATACAGTAGGGCAAGATCAACTTGATGTTTATTTGAGTGGACTTTATTGCGCCTGTGGAACCGATGCTTCAAAACATACATATAAAGAAGTAGGTACTACTGGAACAAGTTCTACAGTTATTCAATTTCTTGATAACATTGATACGACTCACGATATCGTTGTTATCAGTCATCGACAATAATAGTACAAAGACAAGTGGGAAATATTTCCCACTTGTCTCATTGCTTTATGTATAATTTAATCTTCTGGTAAAGGATAGATATCTGAGAACAATGGCATTTTCTTTTGATTACCCAAATCAATACCAAGACTGCGTAAAGCTAATTGACACGGTGCCATATTTTTATAAATAATAGACCGTGAATTAATGACAGGAATAAATATCTCAGGAATCTTTGTTACCGTGAGTGGAAGAGGAAGACGAGTAATCTGTTTTTTCTTATACTTGGGATCATTAAAAAAATGTTCTAGTTTAATAGCAATTTCCTCTTCACGCATTCTTAACCAGTCTAGATATTGAATTGATTTGAACTTTGTAGAAATAATAGGAATAAGTGGATATTTTCCAGGAATGTGAATTTTGCCATATTTCTTTTCAAATATACGTTCCCACAATTCGTAGTTAAAATAAATAGTACCATCTGGATCTTTATATTCTTCTTTTGGTTTAATGGATACGTTGCCAAAGTAAGTCAGATTACCTGAGTTGATACTATCAAAAAGTTCTTTTTCATAATCAAGAGCTTTGTGAATATAATCTCCAGCATAAAGATTGCCATGTTCTTCAATTTCATCAATAATATCGATAAGAATACTTTCTGTAAAGTCATGGGTCACTTTAGGTAGATTTGATGTTTTGAATGAAACACCTTTAACATCCAATTTTGGTTCTGGAAGAATTCGGCCTTCTTGAATTTTAATTCTTCCAGCATAGTGTTTACCAAGATTTGTTTTAATAAGTACTGTATACAGGAACTCATTTTTCATTTTAATTTTATCGATATTTTTGCCTATGGCTCCTCTAGATTTTGCCATTACTTTAATAAGATTTGCCATTGATTTAGTCATCCAATATGTAACCAAAGCATGCATATTAAATCCATTCTGGCAAATTCTTAATTGACCATCAAGATACCATGTAACCAGATGTTTATCTGTGTATATAACAGAATCTGTATCTGAAATAGCAACACATTTTCTTTTAATGTGTCGATTTTCTGGAATAGCTGGAATAAATTCTTTTCCATGTAGAAACGTTAACATGAGATCATTAAGATCATCAAGTTTTTGTTGCATTTTTGTTGCACATGCAACGATGAGTCTTGCTGTATCTGGAGCAAGATCAGGAGTTTCGCTTATACTCATCCCATTTAAATATGAGTCATAAATAGTTGTAAGTGCACACAAAAGGTCATCATCAATTTTAAATATTTTCTTAGGATCAATGTCTTCAGTTACAACAACTTGCTTGTCTGTATTCATGAAATCAGTAATCCATTTCTTGAAAAATACTGAATTGCAAGTAATGAGATTGTATAAATTTTTGGCATAGAAAATATAAATTTGTTCATGTGGTGCAAAGTTTTTAATTGTATCTGTAACAATCCATCCTTGCGAACAACCAGGATCATAATTTTGAACACTTTCTAAAAGTGATTCTGAAATATCAATGCAAGTAGGAACGAATAAATCATATTTAGTAATTAAATTATCAATAACTTCTTTACTTGGTGCAGCATTTGCCAAAACAATTATATAGTTAAGTAATCTTTCAATATTTGGAAAATAATGATTGTTAGCAAGAAATCGTTCAGCAAAGGCATACGCCATAATAATGCCATGTCTAGCAAGAGAAGTAACTGCATTGAAAGATTCTAAATCATACATGGCACTAAACTCTGTTCCCATAGCGCCAATAACACTGTTCTGGTTAATTTTACAAAGTGCTTGCTCGTAATGTTTAAGCATAGCAGCAGTCATATTTCCTTGAACAGTATAATTAAACATTTCTTTCTTTGCTTTACTTCTTCTTTCAACAAGTCCATCAAGAAAGATTTTAATTGGTGGACTTCCTTTATCTGTAGACTGATAAACAGTTCCGGAAGGAGCTATAACTTTATCATTAATTTTTTTAATAAAGGTTAAAAGATCCATTGTTTTAAGTTCAGCATTTCCATATGAAGGATATTCAACGACGCGAGCTTTAGGTCGTTGTATATTTTGTGATATAAAATCTTTAATAAAACGATCTAGTTCGTCATCGGAAACATATGTATAAAAAGTTTTTAAGTATTTTTTCATGTTGTGAACATAATTAAGCATTAAACTTTCTCGTTCAACACCACTCATATTAAACACCCCTGTCTAATGGTATGTAACAAACTAGTATAGGTTATAGCTACTAAATTTTATTTTATTTTGATAAAAAAGGAAGATTTATTTATGAGTACTAAAGTTCAATTGACTCCTGTGGCTTCTAAAGAGGAATATGAAGATATTGCTCATATGCGAGATAATTTTAAAATCAGCGCTGAAAATAATCTCAGAATTCAAATGCTACGTTCAATTTTTAAAGAATATGCTCATTATTTGAAACAAAATAAAATGTCTGCAGACGATATTCGTTTAAGTGTTACAAAAAATGTACATGCCTTTTTAGAAAAAAACAAAGGTTATGTAAACAGCACTTTTCTTAAGCTTGTTCAAGAAGATGTGGAACTTGTGCTTATTACAGACAAAGCTACGCTTAAAGAAAAGATTAGACAAAATTTTATTAAAAATGTTGGTCCAGATTTGAATAAATTTGATATTCAAGATATGTATATGAATAATGATTTTAAGAATGGATATGAAGCATTATCTGTAGAAACCTCTCATTCTAGAACAGTAGCATTTTGTAATACGTATTATTTTGAATGTACGGATAAAGTAAAGAATTCTTGTTCGGATATGCAATTTGAATTTCTTGCTTATTTATAACAAATGAACATAGTGCTCCAAATATTTGGAGCACTATGTATAAACTTATTAGTACGTATTATTTTGTGTAAAGGAAATTTTAATTATTATTTTGGAGGTTTCGTATATGTCTCAAGAAAATATAATCGATAATAAAGTACTACGTGTTAAAAAAAGTGGTATTTCTGCCAATATGACTCGTAAAATGTCTAAACGAGGATTTGTTGGAAAAAAGAAAAAACAATATCCGTCAAAAGTATCTGATACTATAAATTTTATTTTTGACAAAAAGGATCGTATTGAATTTAAAAAACAAACTGAAGAAATTATTCAGGCAACTACTGATCTTACAAATATAGTTTATTCTTTAAGAAGTATTATGGTTATGTGTTCACTGACCCTTTCCGAACCAATTGAAAATAATTTTATACAAACTGAAGATAGTACAAAATGGAAAGAACTTATTAAATTTGGAGAACAACTTAAACCTGTTTTAGAAAAATGTATAACTGTCAATGAATCACTTAAGGAAGTTAAATCTCAAATTCGTATTGATAAAGCTTTAAAAATTATTGTTTCTAAGATTATTGAACCACTTAATTATATTCAAAATAATCTTCCTCAAATTGTAATATCTTGCAATGAATTTGCGCCTAAATATATTGATGATATCAGAGCTCTTGGTACTGAAGAATCTGCTTCCGTATGTACATATATAGAAACAATACTTCCTTATCTTGTTAATGGAACTTCAGTAAAAACAAATTCTGCTCCGATATCTTCTGAAGAAGAAAATATTGGAAATGAAGTACTTGCTGAAGTATTTCCAGAAATTCAAAAAGAGGAAGAACTAACTGATGGCCTCTCAAGAAAAGAAACCACGGAAAAATAAAAAATCTCAATTTGAAATAGAACTTAAAAGATATCTATCTTCTCTATCAGCAAGAGGCGATAAATTTATATATTGTAATATTCCAGCTTTTCCAGAATTGATTATAGTCACAAATGCAGATTTTTCATTAATTACCAAATATGAACCAGTAACACTTTCTATGCATTTGGTTTCTATAAAAAAAGATGCGACTTATAATTTCTACAAAGATTTTGTAGAATTTTTTCATATCAAAAATTCTTCATCTCCGTATATTTTTAGAAGCGAATCTATTATGCGGGCATTGCGAAATAATCGTATCGAAGAAATGCAATCTGTTGTCGATACTGAAGGCAATATAAAAATAATGATCGGTGATGAAGTTGTTAGCCAAGAACTTACTGAATTTACTGATGAAAATTCATCTGAGTTTTCAGAAGAAGTTGTAATTGATAAAGAAGAAAATCCTTTTGAAGAAAATGAAAAAACTGATGAAGCTTTAAAAGATAAAGTTATTTTTACTACAGATATTACTGGAAAAATTATTAACGATAGTTTGATTTTGATGAAACTTGAAAATATTGTTAGTTCTATATTGGATAGAAAAAATCTTTTTGAAGAAACGGAAATTGATCCAAAAGTTCTTGCATATAAACAATATGCTTTTAATGAAATGCCGGAAGGACCATTGATATCCAACTGGTTTAAAACATATCCAATCAAAGCAGAGGATTTTGTAACAAAAGATGGTCAACCGGCATTTAAAGAAAAATTTATAGATTGTCATTTTTTATATATTGATGGACTTGATGGACCATCTATAAAAGAGTTTATTAATAAAACACCTAATGCTGAAAATTTTGCTAAATTATTTGTGTGGACCGACAATGGATTAACTCTCAAAAGTATAATACGATATGAAGACGAAAATGTGGTTATCACAAGTTGTAGACCATTTGTTGAATTGGTTCCACTCAGAAAATACAAAAGAAGAAATAAAGACAATAAATAGTACTCAAGGAGTTGTAGTTGGTATGAAAACTGTTCCAGTAGATCCATCAACAATCAGCAATTCTATAAAAACATCTGCTAAACCAGGTAAAACTTCACAAGTTTCTCAATTGGAACACAATCCAATTTATTCAGAATCTGGAATTTCGTTTGTTCCAACTAAACGAGTTGTGTCACCGACAACTAAGGAAAAGGAAGAAGAACATACTGTTTCTCCACAAGATGAAGCAGAATATCTTGCCATGCAACAAGCTACAAGTCAAAAAGTTCCAACAGAAATTTTAAAAGATTCTACTATAGATACACAAACTCCAATTGTTAATATATCAACAGAAGTTCGAGTTGATAATTTCAACGATGATTCTATTAATCAAACACATAACACAGTTTCAGATCATGAAATTGAGGAAATTAATTTTATGTCTTCAAAACCAGAGTCTGTCGAAGTTCCCGATATAAAGACGGAAAATAAAGTAGAGGAAGTTGTTCATTTTACAACAAAAAATCATTCAGATGAAATGATAGTATCTTCTACAGATGAAGATCCTTTATTTATTTCTGATGAAGAATTTTCAACTTTAACTCAATCTACTGTACAACAAGCACAAGTTGAACCAGTTGATCCTGTAAATATTGAAATAAATCCTGAACCAGAACCAGTTGAATCAGTCGAATTTAATAAACCAAAAACTACTACTGGATATCAACCGGAATCTATTTTAGATACCACTCCTCCTCCTCTTCTTATTGGTTTACAGGATGCTGATACTACCTTTGAAATCATGGAAGGGGAAAACGGATATTTTCCAACTGAAAATGATAGTCCAGAAGTTGTGCAAAAGAAGAATGAAGCTTTGTTTTCACCATTGACATATGAAAACAGAATGCGACTTATATACAAATATTTTCATACCAAACAAAGACAGTCAGATAACGATTTCATAGAAAGTATCATTGAAAAACAACACTCCATAGGTTGTACTGCTACAATTGATGGAAAAAGAGTTGGCGATGCCGTAGCAAATAAATCTCTTATTGATAAGATTCCTACTGGTACTTGTGTATCTGCAGACAATGCACTCAATCTTACTATGGCTCTTATCAATGGTATTAAAAAGGTATATTTTTATAATAGTGGATTTTATGTGTTCATTCGTCCTGCAACGCAGGATGAACTTCACGAATACTATATTGAATGTCGTGCTACGGAATTTGAATTTGGGTATGTATTTGGTCAACTTAATTACATTCCTATTGATATCTATGTTCGTAAAGCAGGAATCAAACTATTTAAAAAGCTGATTACTTCTAGTAACTTAGAAAATTGGGAAGAAAATTTTGAAAAGTGTTTGAGTTTTCCAGATTTTGATGTTTGTTTATGGGCAATTGCATCTCTTATGTTCCAAAATGGAGTTTCTGCAGAATTTGTTTGCCACAATGAATCTTGTAGAAATATTGATCATGCAAAAATTGATATTGCTAAAATGAGATTTAACGATTATACTCGTCTTGGTAAAGAAGCTCTTGAATTTTGTGCTTCTTCTACTATTAAGACACCTGAGATGCTTGCAAATTATCACAAGAATATACTTAAAGATTGTGAGCATATTACTCTCAATGATAATTGGTCACTTGATATCAGATGTCCTTCTTTTATGGAAGAAATTCTTGATGGTGAAGCATATGTCGCAGAATTGGCTGATAAAATTCAGACAAATTCATATGCAGATTGTACCAGTTATTTAAGAGCTAAATATTTTAGAATTTTCTCACCGTTTATTGAGAAAATCACTTATAAAGATTCTAATGGTAAAAACATTTTCTTTACCAATAAAGAATCACTTCCTTCCACAATCAATGCTCTACAACTTGATCCTGAGATAAAGTTGGCGGATTCTATTATTGATTTTATTAAAAGAACTAAAATATCTTTCATTGCATATAACTATAATAAATGTCCACGTTGTGGTGCAGTTCCGACTTCTGCTGTTCGTGGACTTATTCCTTGTGATGTACAACAAAGTTTTTTTATATTAGTCGTAAATCAGCTAATGGCGTAAGAGCTGATACCGACGAAAATATAAAAAGTTATATTGATAAAAAAAATAAAGTATTGGAACTGGTTAAAAATGAACCTGGTTTAGTAAAAGCTAGACTTATAAATATTTTTAATCAGAGTTATATCAAACAAAAAGATATTCTACTTAATAGAAATACTGGATTCTTATGTCTTAAGGATGCTGACGAATCGTTAGTGTCAAATGCTTATTTTGAAAATGTGGTTCGTTTTTGTCTTAATACAGATATATGCTCCAAACTCAATATGAGTGTTGCTGATTTTATGCGAACCGATTTGTTCACTTTCCAAGAAATTAAACGCCTCTATGAAGAATATAAACCGAAAGTAACAAGATCTCTTGAAGAGATTACAAGAGATCTTGAAAATTTAAAAATAAAAAAACAAAAATAATAAAAAAGAGGGTTACTCTTTTTTAGAGTAACCCTTTATTTCGGAGGTTTTAGTAGATATGCGTATTGCTATGAATGATTGCAAAAATATCAAAAATGTAGTTGATTCTGAAAATTTTACTAAAACAATAGATGAAACATTATCACAATTTATTAATTATCTTGTATCTATTAATGGACCATTTGCCAGATACGGATTTATTTATCAATGCAAAATTGCACCAAATGAAATTATGGCTCCTATTGGTACTGGAAAAATGGATAATCGTATTTTTATGAAAGATGGTTCTCACATCATTCGTAACATTGAATTTATTTCTCCAGTACAACAATATTTAAAGTCTACCATCCATTATTATGGAGATCGTATTGACTCAGCTTGTTCAGATGGTACAACTACTGCTATGCTGTTAGCATCTATTGTATTAAAACATTTTTATGAACATCGAAATTATTTCAATGTATGTACTACACACGAATTTTTTGAATTAACTCGATCTGTTTATAATGAACTTATTGAAGAATTTAAATCAAGTATTATTACTAAAGAATTTTTGATGCAAGAATATGGTTGTACAATAAATGAAGCAGCCACTGCCATTGCTTATTTACAAGCTTATACTTCCACAGGTGGAGATAAAGAAATTGCAAAGGCTGTTTCAGAATATTTTAAAGATATGCCGCCTATTTCTTGGGAAGGAAAAATTTCTACCCTTACTCCTAGTACAGAATCAAGAGAATATAGAGTACGAGCTTTTAAGAAAGAATACGAAGTTTATTTAGATTCCATGTTTTCAACATATCAGAACTACAACAATGATCGTGGAAGAACCTACAAAATGGATCATATTGATCTGTTAGTACTTCCCAAAGGTCTTGCAGATGCTTCTGTAGAAACAGAAGAAGTTTATAGTTATATTAAAAATTCTGATCCTGCTCAACCACTTCTTATTCTTGTTCCTGGTGGATCTTATTTAGGAACACAAGTTCTTGTTAACATAGATGCTTTAGCTTTTAATACAAAAAAACATATTTCAGTATGTACATACGGTTTACCGCTTTCATATTCTTCTCCTATTAATTTTATTGTACTTGCACTTATTGGTAAAGCTAATAAACCGGAATACAATGGTGTAAACAATATTGAAGATTGTATCATTCATGATGTTTCCGTTTTTCATGATGGGCATCAACTTTGCATCAATAATCTTACTCCAAAGGATGATAGAATTGTAGATACCAACATTCATCCTGGTGAAACATATCCTGATGATTATCCTTGGTATACTGAAACAAAAGAATTTCTTACTAAATATTACATTAAACAAAAACAAGCACATGTAAAAAATGCTTTTGAGCTTAATGATATTGAAGATGGTCTTTCCATCATGTGTGTTAAAAAGAGTGTGTATTTATGTCAAGGTGGCCTTACACATGAAATGGCTGTAACTATGCCTGTTTTAGAGGATGCTATAGGTGCTGCTTTAGCATCTGTTAAATACGGATTTATATTTAATGGTACATCAAAATTTTTACGAGTAGTATACAACGTACTTCAAAAATACAACAATAAAGAAAACAAATCTCAAGAAGATCAATTAAAATGTTCTTTTTTGGAATTGTTTTTAGATTGTATTATTTATTTGAATAATTGCATGTATGGTCCTTTATATAGAGATATTGATCCTAAAAAAGATAGTTCAGCTTTTTGTAAAGATAAATATAAAAAGCTTGAAAATGCTTTATCTTATTTTGATATTCGTAAATATAGAGATGAACCAAATTTCAATAAGATTGTTTTAAAGAGTTTTTCATCTGATATGAATAAACTTATTAAACAAAATTATAATTATATTGAATCAAAATGGCAACTTGAATATCCTCCAGTTCAAACAGGTAATCTTTATTCTGAACTCCTTGATCGTCTTAATGAAGTTGTTTCCAAAATCATTATGACCGATATTATGGTTGTTCCTGGTACTGCATGGGTTGAGAATAAAAAGACAGATGAAGCTGTCGAGGAAAAAAAAGTGATATGGCAATTGTAAATCCAACTGATTTGAAAGTAGGGGATAATGTTTCCTTTACTTCTATTAATCCTAGAGATTCGGTTACATGGACTGGTGAAATTATAGCTCTTGGTAAGTATAATGCTGTTAAAAATATTGAAGATTTAATTCCGTATTACAATGAAGTAAAGAAAGTACTTCCTAGTATGGAACCATATACCGAACTTACTTATATTGTATTAAACTATTATCAAGAAGGTAAAACAAATGAAAAGGTATTTGCTTTACCTTGGTTAAATACTTCTTCTATTAAAATATTAGATACTAACAAATATTTTTACATTAAGATTTATGATCGAGATACTACAGAAGTTCAAGAAGTTCTTGATCTTTTGACATCACACGAGTACAAATGCTCTTGGGTAAAAGATATTTAAAAAAAAAAATAAAAGAAAAATATTCATAAGAGGATACTCCAAAATGGAGTATCCTCTTATATACTTAAATTGTTTTTTTTTTACAATAGTATGATTTTTACAGACAATGCAACTGATCTATTACATCATCCAAGGTAATCGGAGGTTTTGGATTGTCATATATGGCATTTGCTAATTTTTCCATTTGACAAAAATAGAAAGTTCCTGGTTCACCTTGTGGGAATGTAATAGCGGGTGAATAACATTGATGTATTTCGAAAGATAAGTTTGTATTAATTCCATGTATTTGTTGTGTAAGTATATATGTCAACGATCCAATAGTAGTTTTGGATATACCTCGTACGCACAATATTTTACTAGACTCATGATTATCATCTCCGGACTCATTATTATCAATAAGTTTAAATCCCCATTTAGTATTCCATTTGATTTTACAATTTTTAGTAAGATACGTTAACTTTTCAAGAATAATAATTTCTTTACTAAAATTTTTCATTTTAATATCTCTTTTTTTTTATTGATTAATATTAATCTTTAACCAAGATGAATGATGATAATAATTGCAGAAGAAATCATTTTTTTTTCACCTCCTTTATAATTTTTCAACGTTTAAATTTTGATACCACTGATAAAAATCATTTATAGTGTTTTGTCATCTACATTGACAAGTTCTACATAGCTAGAAACAATATAACGCGGAATTTGTCCATGTCTTTTTATATATCTTCTTCTCTTACGTTTAGATAGTTTTATACTGACCTCATAATAAACCGGAGTGTTATCAAGATCAGGACATGACAAATTTTCAATAATTTTTTTAATTTTAGTAGGCATCATTAAATTCTCCTTAATTTTAAAATTATATGTATAAATTCCTATTTACAAAAAAGTAATATATATCTCAATTTAATTAAATAACAAAAGGAAAATTAATATGGGATTTATGAATATTTTGTATGGAGTGAGTGTAAAAGAACAGGGAAATAAAATTAGTATAACAGGTATACCACTGACAACATTTATGAAAGATATAAAGAAACGATGGGGTACTACCAAACTAAAAAATATGTTTCAATTACAATTTCATTTTGGTCGTGGACAACTTATGTCTTTTCATAAATTTTTTCTTCCTGACTTTTTATACATCATCAATCAATTGCCAAATAGAAAAGTTTATCGGTTAATTACAGAACTTATTTATGAAAATACCTATCTTAAAAAATTGAATGAACCTGTTCAAGAAAATGTTAATCTTAATGTCATGAAAAATGAACTTCAGTTTGAATTAAAAGATTATCAATTAACTTTTATTGAAAATTATGATAAAATAAAACAAAAATATAGTCTTAAAGGGTATTTATTAGCATTCGACACTGGGCTTGGAAAAGATCAGTGGGTAGGATGTAAAATAAAAGTTCCAAATGGTTGGAAACGAATGGGAGATATTAAAGTAGGTGATACAGTTATTGCTAAAGATGGAACTCCTTCAAATGTCCTTGGTGTTTATCCGCAAGGTAAAAAGGATATGTACCAAATTACATTTGTGGATGGAAGATCTACTTTATGCTCTCTAACCCATTTATGGAAAGTTTATCACAAAAATATCAATAAAAGCTATCCTGATAAACCTCATTGGAAAATATGCGAAACTAAAGAAATAATCAGACTTCTTTCTATAAAAAATACTTTTACTTACGTCGATTTGATTGAACCCGAAATAACAAAAGATATTGATCTTCCAATTGATCCATATGTTCTTGGTGTACTACTTGGTGATGGATCAATTTCTTCTGGGTCTATTGTACTTACTACTGATGAAGAAATTTTATTGCGAGTTAAAGAAAAATTGCCTTCTTCCATGATTTTAAATATATATGGTTATAAATCAAACAATTGTAGTTATTGTAAAGATGCAAGAATAATTACAAATAAAAACAGTAAATCTGAATTATCTCTTATTGATATATTAAAAAATTTAAATTTATATGGTTGCAGATCTTGGGAAAAATACATTCCTGAAGAATATTTGGAAGATGCTTCATTTAATCAAAAACTTGAACTATTACGAGGATTACTTGACACTGATGGTTATGTGGATGGTGTCAAAGATACTAATTGTGGATCTATTCGATATTGTACTAGTAGTTTTAAATTAGCTAAGAATATTCAGTATTTAGTCAGATCTATTGGTGGTATTGCTAAACTTAAAAAGAAAACTCCTTATTATTCATATAAAAATCAACGTTTACAAGGAAGATTATCATACATCATTAGTATTAGATATAAAAATCCAAGTGAACTATTTACACTTGAAAGAAAAAAGAAATGATTAACATTTACTAATCAGTATAGCAACAATCTAAGATTAGCTATTAAAAGTATTAAATATGTTGGAAAACTAGAATCCCAATGCATTATGATAGATCATCCTGAGCATTTGTATGTGACTGACAATTTTATTGTTACGCACAATACAGCTACCGCTATTGCTCTTATGACTGCTCTTAATAAAGAAAAAATTGTAGTACTTACTCCAAATAACGTTGTGTACGAATTTGCTGGTGAGATTAATAAATTTTGTAAAACACCACAAAAGATTTGGACAAAAGAAAAACCTGTTTCAGATGCAAAATGGTTTATTATTAATTATGAATCTATGTCAAAGTTACTGTCTATTAAAGAATTAAAATCTGGAAATATTGGAATTATTATTGATGAGATACATTACTTTAGATCAGCAAATGCAGAACGCGTAAAATATGCTGAAATGATTGCTAAATATACTCAAAGTGTTGACATTCTTACTATGTCTGGAACTCCTATTAAACAAGCTCCAGCAGAACTTATTCCATTACTTAAATTACTTGATCCTTATTTTGATGAAGAAGCTGAACAAATATTTAAGAAAGCGTTTGGCGTTAGTACTATGCAATTAGCAGATATTGTACGACATCGTCTTGGTATGATGATGTATAGAAAAACTAAAGAAGAAGTTCTTGATCTTCCAGAAAAACATGAAGAAGACATTATGGTTAAAATTCCTAATGGGGAAAATTTTACTTTAAAAAAGGTGCAACAAGAAGTTAAAAAATTTATTGAAGAAAGAAAAAAGTATTATAATCAAGGTATAAAACAATTTGAACAAGACTATCTTGCAGGTTTAAAATATTTTACTTCTACGTCGCAATTTAATAAAAGCGATTATAACAAATATTTAAAAACAGTAGAAACTATCAGAAAGAAAAAATATAGTAATTGGGAAGAAAAAGGAAGACTTATGAAGGAAGCTAATTCTTATGAGAAAACTGTTATTCTTCCTTCATTACCATCAGAATTAAAAAATAAATTTAAGAAAGCTAAATCCGTATACAAATATATGGATATGGTCATACTTGGAGAAGTTATAGGAAATTTTCTCACAAGACTTAGAGCCGCTATGTATTCGGAAATGTTTAAATATGGACCAGTAAAAGAAATTATTCAAAAAGCAATCAAGAAAACAATTATTTTTACTACTTTTACAGATGTGGTTGAAGTGGCGGCAAAATCTGCGCATGATGATTGGGGTATGAATCCCTCCGTTATTTATGGTAAAACAAGTAAAGATATTCCAACTATCTTAAAAGAATTTAAACAAAATCCAAGTAAAAATCCTCTTATTTGTACTATGCAAACAATGGCTACAGGTGTTACTGTAATTGAAGCAAATACTGTAATATTTGTAGGTCAAGGATTCAGATCTGTTGATAAGAAACAAGCTTATTCTCGTGTATATAGAATTGGTCAAACAGATGATGTATATATTTATACTCTTGTTTTAGATACTGGTGGAGAACCAAATCTATCTACTCGTCTTGAGGATATTGTTTCTTGGTCGCAACAAATGTTTGACGCAGTTGTTGGTGATGTTGATGTAGATATTAATCAAGTAATAGGAACTGAAAGTATTCATGATGATTTCATTATGAATATGTTTAAATTTGATGTGTCATCAAATCAACAAACATTACTTTCAAGTACAAGTTCTATTCACAATTTTTTAATTAAAAAATAAAAAAAAATATTATTATTTGTTTCATAAGAGCAGGGAGAAAATCCCTGCTCTTATGAAATTTTATTATATAAAATTAACTTTCATTTTCAACATTGCTATTATTTCCATATGAAGAGCGACGAGCTTGCATACGGAATCTGCCTCCGAACATTTCGGATTCTCCTTCAGAAGAAGCTTCAGACATAGTAAAAATCATATATGCACTTGACAGTAACGAACCAATAACAACAAGTTGTCCAATTCTTTCAAACAGATTCATATTTAATTCTCCTTAAAAATATTTATTCGTTTTCATCAGATTCATTGCGAGAAATTTCATAGATCTTTTGTAAAATAAGAGATGTTACAACACCGACAGTAACACCAAGAACAACCTTACCAGCAAATTCAAGCATCTTTTCTTGCATTTTAAATCTCCTTTACATGTTAATAGGATTTATTTTTATATCCATATTCAAGAAAGTTATATATAAGTGAAAAATAATGAATGTCATAAATTTAATGTAAGTATATCTGTGTACAGGGATTTTCCCTGTACACAGATAATTAAATTGTATACTAAGCGTTAGCACGAGCCTTAGCAATGCGTATAAAAGATTTGTTACAAGTAGAAAGTGATTTTACTGCTGCAGTTTCCAGTTTAAGCATAGCTCTAAGATTACGTTGAAGTCTTCCAGCAGCTGTATTGAACTGTTCTTGGATAGCTTTAATCAAAACATCACCGAGACTCTTATTAGTTATCGCATTTAGTAAATCTGGTACATGATTTACTATGTTCCACAATAAATTACCAAAGTCTTCCAAACTTTGACAAGATTTAATAAGTTTTGAACACATGCTTGAAAGTTCTTGTTTAGAAAACTTTGCAGCATCAATTTTAGTTTCTGAAGGATATTTTGATTTATCAAAACCTATGGTATCGAGAGTTTTCTTATCAAAAATATCTAAAACAGATTTAACAGCTAATTGTTTTCCTTCAAAGTAAACTATATCTCCCATATTTTTTATTTTGGCAGAAAGGGTTTCAATACTAGAGATAATCTGATCACATTGTTTAAAATCTACACCATTAACAACACGTGAACCAGCGTTGGAGGAAGAAGTGTCTGGAATATTTTGAATAAGACGTTGTGCAGCTTCAAGACCACTTTTCCAGTCACTGATCATCATTTTAGCTTTGTCCAACAAAGCCTTAAATTTACTGATAACGCCTTTTACAACACCCTGTATTTTTCCAATTACAGTATCAAGAATACCTTCAATACCAGCAATAACTACATCATTGGTAACACTAGCATTGAATGCTTCTACTGCAACAAGCTGATTGGAATATTTGGAAAGACCATTATTCAGATTGATAAGGGAATAACTAGCTTTAGTAAGAGGATATTTTTTAAGATGTTCTTGATAAAGACGAAGAGTTTCTATTTCGTCATTTGCGCCTTCGACAGTATCAAGATCTTCATCAATTTCAGATGAAATATTTTGGACTTCTTCTGCAGCTTCTTCAGCTTCAGAAGTTTTAACTTCAATATCTACTACAGTTTCCTGCATGGTGTAAAATTTAGAATTAAGCTTTTCAAGACCTTTTAGGGTATGCATAAATAAAATACTCCTTAATAAAATACAGACACACAAAATATAATCAGTTATTTTGTGAAGTCTCGTTATGAGTGTTGTTAGTAGATTTTACTGGTTGATTACTTTTTATAAAAGAATGCATTTTTAATAATTTATCAAGAGCATTTTTACATAAATTAATACCACGATTGTAAAAAAGTAATTTTATTTTATAAATTTGTAATTTGGATTTGTCTGATGGTTTTAATACTTTTGTTTTTTGAAATTCTATTTCAGACATTCTGGAAATACGAATTATTTCATCGTGATTTTTTAAAATATCTGGTCCTATAGCATACAAATAATCATATAATTTAATAATGTTAGCTGCAAATTTCTTAACTTTTTCACAAGTATATTCTTCAAAAGGATTTAAGTTTTGTCTTTGTTTTAATCTATCTAATTGTTCTGCAATGAGAGTTGGATAATAACTTGCTTCTAGTTCATCATCTTGTCTAGGATCTTTAATAGCTACTGAAGCATCTCTTGGTTTTAAATTTTCAATATGTTTTTGAAAAAATTCAAAATATATAAAAAGTTTATTACTCTCGTATTCAATATCTACTGCTTGAGTATTTTGAAATTTTTCTTTGTTTTCAGGAGTCAATACTGGATCATTCATGTAAGTTAAATCTTTAATAATTCTAGCTGCCTTTCTTGAAATATCACTATGAAGATTGAGAAATACTCTAGCATTTCTATAAATTTTCCATGCAGTATTTTTAAGCCAAATAAGAAACGATTTTAAAAATTCAGCAGCTGTACGTACTATAGATCCAGTTAAAGTACCTTCTGTTCCTAAAACAAATTCGTTTTGTACCATTATATTTTCTTTATATACAGAAAGTTGTTTGATTAAAGTTTGTATTTCATCGCAATATAATTTTTTTTTCTTTATATCTTCAATAAGCAATAATTCGTTGAAATATTTAAAATACAAATCAGACATTGTATTGTCATCAGAAATAGTTTGCGTATCATAAGGAAGTAAAAACATGGGAATATATCTCCAAATTATATCAAGACAACCACACCTTACAAAGTTTGATATAATCTTTAGTGATGAACTTACTTTGTTTGAAAATATCTTGAGCTAATTTTACTAAATTAGAATAAAGTTTTCTTATATTCATATTAATAGAAGTAATTGTAGCATCCCCAGTATCTGGATCAAGGGTCTCAGTTTTAAAATCAGGAAATTTAGAAAAAATAGCATCAAAATTCTTAACAAGAATATCGACATTCTTATGATTTTGTAGTAATCCTGTTCCTATTTTAATAAGATCCTGTCTATTAATAGTAGATAATTGGAATTCTTGTTTCTTTCGTAATGGAGATCCGTGATCAATGCTCAATTTGCCAAATTCGGATTTAAAACCAATTGCATTTAATTCTGATCCAAATATGGATTCAATTGGACGTACATCAAATTCTCCAGTTCTTTGATTATAATTAAAGATATTAGAAAGTGTAGATGTTTTTGTTTTAATATTTTCTATTGCAGAAAAATATCTTCCAAGAACTGAAGGTGAAATAACTTTTACAGTTTTATATCCTAATTCAGATCTTTCTTTATCTTCAGCATTATTTAAATCGTGTACACAATCTGAAACTGTAAGAGTCATTTGACGTAATGTATTCGCAATATTTTCATATAAATCTTTAAATTTTTCTTTAACTATAGAAAGTAAATTTTTTGCTTTATCAAGAATATCAGTTATTACAGATTCGATTCCTGCTTGGTGAAGCTGATCTTTAGAGATAAAAAGTTGTTCATATTTTAGACTTTTTTCCATAAAGTCTAAAATATATGTATTATTTGCAGGTAAAAGATCTTTACATGTGTTTAGTAAAGAAATATGATCTTGATAGCGAAAATATGCATTTAAATTTGTTTGACATTCAGAAAGAAGTTTTGTTGCAGTATCATTAAAAGCTTCATCTAAAGTAGTCTCAGAAAAAACATCGAATTCATCATCACTATCAGGAGTTTCTACAATAGTATCTTCTAATAGAGTAAGTCCGTGTAACATAAATAAAAATCCTTATACAATAAAAAGAGTAAGAGTACGAAGTACTCTTACTCCTTATAACGATAAATTAGAAAAATAATATCTTTATTTTACTTTTGCGTATGCAGAACAAAGAGTTACGTAGTTGTTGCAAAGTTTGCACAGCTGACGTTCTGCTTTATTTACTACACGAAGATAAGAATAAAGATTCTTCATCTTATTTGTAAAATAAAGATTCTGTTTAGCTTTAGATTGGGAAGTAGCATCTTTGAATATTTTGGCTTTAAGACTATTTTTGAAAATAGCAAGATTTTCTTCAACAGTCTTAAAACTTTCGCAGGCAGTAGCTATCTGATCTGCAAGTTGAATAAGTTTTTGCTTATCAATAGCAGAGAGTTTAACTTTATTACGTTTGACTTTTTCAGTATTAACAATTCTATTTTCTTCAATGCCAAGACCTAGAGCAGAAAGAGCATTGGTACCAAAACTTTCAGTACAAGGAGCAACTGTAATAGTACCATTGTTCTTAACATTTACTGCAGTATGAATACGATCACTGTTTCTCAATAGAATATTGATTGCATTGACAGTATTCATCATTTTGCCGTAACCATAATTAGTAACTATAGTAGTTTCCAATTTTTTAGGATTTGGATTGGCATTGACCAACATCTTCTTTGCCAAAGCAATTTTCTTCTTCATTCTAGGAATGAGTGCTAAAGTTCTCTTGTTAGCATAACTTGCTTTGGCGATGAGATTGTCAGCAGCGCTATCGGCTTTTTCATAGAAAGAATTTATTATGGATTCAATTCCAGAAATGAGCATCTGAGATTCAGATTCATTTCTACCTACAGTAGATAGAGATTCAAGAGCAGGTACTTCGTTAATGATCTTACCAAGACGATTATTCATATTGATAATATCAAAAGAAGCGGGATTGGTACCAAATTTACGTATATTAGAAGCGATGTATCTAAGAGTTTCAACATCATCAAGAACTTCTTCTTGTTCAGTAACTTCACTATCAACAGCATCCAAATCTTCTGACAATGCATCAGCTGCATCATTATCTTCCGCAACTTTAACAGCAATGTCAGCTGTAACTTCTACACCATCATTCGTTTCATCTGTTGGAAGCAGATCTTCTTCCATTCTGGAATTACCAAGAAGAAATTGTAGATTTTTAAAAGCCATAATAGAGTACTCCTAAAATTATACAGACACACATATAATACAAAAAATTTACCTTAAACATTTTTAGGATTATTTTTAATATAATAATCAATATTTAAAATTATTAAATTGAAATATTTTCCAAGTTTACTGCTTATTCTAGACATCTCATTTACCAATACATGCATATTTCCGTGAACATTGTGGAAAAATGTATCTATATCTTCTTCATCTTGTATACTTGATATAATTGAATTGATATCAATTCTAAAGAAAAGATTTGCAAGTTTGGAATATTGTTTATCGATATTTTTAATATAATCATCCCAAATAACTAAATAGTCATGTTGAGTGTTTTTCCATAAATCTTCTACTGTAAGTGGTTCAACATTTTTATCTAGTGAATCTTCAATTTTTCTAAGTTCTGATAGAGTATTATTATAATCAATTTTATGATGAAATTCAAATATTGCATCTATAGGAGAATTTTTTGTGAATAATTCCAATAAACTATTCAAATATTGTTTTGTTACATCTATAGAAGTTTGAAATGTTTTGATGGACGGAACTTCATATGGCAATTCTGAAGATGATAAAGATTCATTTCCTGAACGCACTGGACGTAATGTTCGAATAACTTCTTTAAGATGGTCTAATCTTTCGTGTGAAAAGTTATTAACAATTTGAACTAACAATTTGTTCATGTAATCATCATTCCACAAAGATTTATTATTCACAAACTCTTGACCATCATGAGGATCAAACAATCCAGGTACATTTTTTGCAAGTCGATACATTTCTTCAAAATTAGAAAACGAAGGATCAATAAGCAAACTATCCGCCATCATAATTCGTAGTCCGAGTACATCTTTGGACGAGACAGCTTTCTTGAAAGAATCTGTGATTATATGATTTTTTGACGAAGAAGCAGAAGATTTTTTTGGATCTGATATTTTTTGACGTGACATGAGTCTACATTTTTGAATAAATTCAGAAGATGAAAACATATGTTTTAATTTTTGAAGCCATTCACGTATAAACGCAATAAATTTTTTCCACCATTCAGTAATTTTAGTTTTTATTTTTTGAAGAAGTGATTGATTCATTTCTTCAATGGCGTAATATAATTGTTTAGCTAATATTTTATTTTTTCCAGTAGGAGAAAGATTTTCTACTGCTGGAAGTTCAAATAAGAATTCTATTTTAGAATAAATATTTTGTAAAAACCATTCATAGGTTTGTTGATTTATTCCATATACAGGAAGTGTTTTTTGAAAGGCTTTTAATTCTTGTATTGTATTCGCATCATTATCTATAGTAGTTATAATGGCATCAAGTTCTTTAGTATTTTCATCCAAATCGCATTCTTGAAAAGGAATAACACCTTCAATTTCTGGTATGTAAGTAGTTGTTCCTACAGCCAGTTTTAAATTTTTAAGCATATAATGAAATCCTTACTCGTTAAAAAGATACAGATTTAAACTTACGAGATAAGTAATATAATTTATTATTTATAAGATTGTCAATTTGTTGCTGATATTTATAATAATCATTCGTAAGTCTTCCAGTAAATATTGCAGAAATAAATGTGGCGCTAAACCCACACACTTCTAGAAATCTCCATGTTGCCGTTTCCGATTTATATGCATATGATTTTTTATAATTATTAACTTCTTTTTTCATATTCTCATAGTTCATAACAAATGCATCAATTTCTTCTTTTGAATTTGTAGATGCTTTGAATGCCTTGATAAGACTTTTCATCATACTGTCATAACGATCTATGGTTTTTTCATAAACTGTTTGCGAAGACATTAATGCTGCTGTATATGTTCCAGTATAAGCATCTACATATGCTAAAAACTTAAATGCCATACGAGCTATATCACTATAGTGTTTATAGTTAGCAAGTGCAACATAGTTACTATTGTAGATGTGAGAATTAAGTTTGGTTAAACCAGACATGAGTTGTGCGCCATATCCACATTTTACAGCAAAATCATCTGCAGATTTTTCATCATTTTGAAGTACGTGTAATGTATTAAAAACATCAGATGTTTTTGATTCATTAAGATTTCTAGAAGTTTCATTTTCAATATTATTCAAAATACCACAACAAAAAACATTGATAATATAATTAGTGATGTATCCAAACACAAGTTGAGTAATAGTTTTTGTTACAGCATAGATAAGTACAAATGCATCATCAATCCAACTGGAACTTTCTTTCTTTTCTTTATTTGCAAAATATGTAACAGTTTCAAGTGCATTATTTATAACTGCATATTCTTTATTGGATAAAAGATCCATAGATTTCATTTTAGTCAAAGTAGGGGAAATTGACTGTAAAGTTTTTCCCATTGTTTCTATATTAGAATTTTCAATTAAAGAATTAAATTGTGTAACAAGTCTATCGACAATAAAATACTTATTTATAAATGATTGAATATTTGTGTAAGCATGTCCAATTTCATGCAAATATATTGCAGTTAATTCTTCTGGTGTGATAATATCTTCTTTTTCTGCAGATTTATATAAATCTGTAGTGAGAAAACAAAAAACTATGTCAAGTTCTAGTTCAAAAGAAAGTCCTATTTTATTACAAACTTCTTGAAATTCTTTTGTTTGACTAAATTGAATGCCATCGGCATTTTTACTTTGTTCAAACGTATTGATAATGGAAGCCATAGATTCCAAATTCTTAATTGGTGCTATAAAACCTCTACCTTTTTGAAGCATTGTAGTAGGTAAAATAGGAACATCTTTACTTGTTTTATTTGTTGTATACATGGTTATCATTGCATTTGGTGTACCCTGTGTAGTAAGACGTACGGAATCAAAAGGTAACCCTGTATATTTGTAACAAACGTCCAATAATTTTGGAGCAAATTTTTCAATAGCATATTCTTTTACTTTTGTAAGTCTATATTTAAGTTTTTGATCTTCATTAAGTTTTCCATAATCCAAAGAATCTCGGTAATTTAATACATCTTCAAAACATTCTGTTAATTTTTTTGGAAAAGTAGGATCGAATTGATAATTAATAAATGCTTCTGTTCCAGAAAAAGCACGTTTTAAATGAGTGTTAAATTTCATATATAACAATCCTCTTATTTATTAGTAAGTATATTCAAACTATAGTACTATAAAATTATATTTTGATTTTCATCAGTAGAGGACATTTACTGTCCTCTACTGATTATATTTTATATTATCTTACTTTCTTTACTAAATTAAAATTATAAGTAGCTGCACCTAAGAGCTTTTGTGTTTTGAAAAGTGCTTTAGTTGCAGAAAGAATAGCATTATCAATACTAAGAATAGCTTCACGAGTAGGTTTATCCAATTCAGTTTTAACTATAATGGACATAAAACCACTCTTCTTAATATCTTCAAGCTTTTTAGATACTTTTAACAAACCATTATTGAGAACATTGATATTTTCAAGATGTGTAGTAACTCCACCTTTTACTTTATACCAAGTTGTTTTAATGTTGTTCATATCAGATAGGAAAGTATTGAGTCGATCACAATACATATTTAGTTCTTCAGCTCTATTAATGGTACCATTAGTAACAACATCTTCGACTGCTGTAACAAGCTTGATAGCAGTTGTTACAACATTCTGCATACGAGTAGCATCGATGTTATTCATGTACACATTTCTAGTAATTTTATTCCAAGGAGTTTTCTTAAGATCATTTACAGTATTTGAAACAGCATTGTACTGTTTCTTGTTCCAATTGGTAGCAGAGTTAATAAACTTAGTCGTGTTATTCCAGATCTGTAAGGTTTTATTGGTAAAGTTTTTAAGTGCTCTATCGTAAACAATCTCAAGTGCAGCATTAGTCTGCTGAGCAGCTTCATCATTTCTACCAATAGAATTTAAAGATTCATGAGCAGGAAGAGCAATACCAGCTTTCTTAGCAAGCATATTGTCCATATTAAGCAGCATCATAGCTTGTGGAGTCATGCCATATTTGCTGATGGAAGACTGAGTATATTTAAGTTCTTCAATAGTATCTGAAATAACTTTAGTTTGTTCAACATCTTCATGAATGGCAGAACCATCTTCAACGATTTGTACTTCTTCTGGTTTATATTCTTCGCCAACTTTTTGATCATTAACTACTGGAGAATCAATGACAGGTTTGTTGGCAGGAACATTTTCAGCAGGAGTATCATTTCTATCGTCAGGATCTGCTTTAGGTGTAGGATCTTTTGGCATATCTGCAGTCATAGATACAGAAGAAGGAGTTTGATCATCAGTAACGGAAGGATTCATTTCAGAGTCAGCTGCAACTGAAACTGAAGCAATCTCACTTTCAGTTGGTTCAACATTGATATCAGAAACAGCTTCTTCAGGAGTGATGACGGACACATTTTCAGCAGGCGCACCATCGACAGAAATGTGTACTTCTGGAGTTTCAACATTTTCAACATTTTCGTCGATTGTTACAGAAGGAACATGTTCATCATCAACAACTACTTCAGTTTCTTCTACTGGAGTAATATCTGTAGATTCTGGAGCGACGACAGAAACATCAGTAACTGGAGGTTTAGGAGTTATTTCAGATTCTACAGTAACCGTTTCTCCAGGAGCCACAGAAACAGATACGGAAGAAGTATCATCAACACTAGAAGAAACAGAAGAAGAAACGGTTTCTTCTTCAGTTACCACAGTTTCAGTATCAGAAATAACTTCACTATCTTCATCAACTGGAGCAATATCAGCTGGAGCAGTAGGTTCAGCTACTTCAACATATTCCACAGTTTCAGTAATTTCACCAGTATTCTCGTCAACATCCATTTTAATGATTTGTGATTTCATGTGATATATTCCTTATGTAAGGTTAATTAGTTAATCTTGTTTAATAAGAAGAATTTAATAGCGCAAGATAATTATCGACCACATTATAGTTAAACGGGTTTGTTGTTTCTATAACATGATTACAACTACATTTATATCGACGATCTGTTATACCGATGACTGCTTCAGGTGTTCTCACAGGAATAGATTGTATAAAATCAATTTGTGATGGACAAAATACTCTGTTTGCACAAGTTGCTTCTTTTAAATAATTCGTTTCGTCAAAAAGTCGATACATAATTTTAAGAATAGTTGTAATTTTTTGTAAGTGATGTGAATCACAATATAAAAGAAGAGCACGAATATCTTCAGGTTCTTCAGGATCGTATGTTCTTAGTTCAAGCATGGGTAAAAAGGTATTGATAATAGTATTAATACCTAGTTTTTCTGTAGTACTAGGATACATTCTTGTACTGTTTTTATATTTACTATTGATTGGCGTATCAACAGTATCAACCACTCTATTCCAAAGAATAATTGATAATGCTTTTAAATCACCATATACATCATTGACTTGAGAAATTTTCTTGGGACAGAATCTTCTGATCATATTAGCTATGTCAGTAGATAAAGGAATAGTCATAATAACAGAATCGGAATATTGAAGTGTGAAAGGTTCCACAAGAAGATGAATCATATTTATAATGTTAAAAGCAAGATCAACTTGAATTTCTTTTCTATGTTCTTCCGTGTATTTTGCATGTAAATCTTTTCTTTTCGGACAAAGTTCTACATCAGAACAACGAAGTGAATACATGTATCCAAGTGAAGGTGTAATGTTATTTATATTGACATTTTCAATAAGGTCAATGCAAGTCATAATAAAATCAGATTTACTTGAGCCTATTGTGCGACTGTCATTAAGAAGCCACTCTTTAAAACAAATAGTTGATTTCATAAAGTAAGATTCCCTAATGTTTTACATGTCTTCTTCAAATTCACGAAGTTTGGCATCATAATCAGCAATTTCACGATTGTAAGCATCAATAATTTTGTTGAGACGATTTACTTCCGGTGAATTTGGATCAGTATTTGAAAGTTCATATAAAAGTCTTGCTCTATTTGCTTCCAACCATTCTTTAAATGATTTATTTTCATTGTATTTGTTAAATCTATAATCGTTCCACCAATCAGCTATTGATGCGACAACATTAAATCCTTTTATACCATGTCGAATTTTTGATTTTGCCTGTGAATTGAATGCAGAAGGATTTAACATAGGAAGTCCGGATACTCCATCTGCATATAAAATCAAATCCATGTTATTTGATTTGATTTTATTAACATCTTGAAGAAAACTATATAAACTAGAGTTGTTTACTGCATTATTTATAGCCGCAATATATTCTTCTTTATATTTTTGCAAAAATTTAACTCGATACCCCATAGGATTCCGAGCAATTCCAGAGCAACCATCAGAGAAATTCTCAATCAAAAAACTGGTGTATTTATTAAACATATTGATTTCTTGAAATACACCAAATACCATCATATTGGAAATTTTAATATTGTCAATAGTGACTTCTTTTTCAGTAAAAAATTGATTGATATTTTTTATTGCTTCATCAAGAATAAAAAGATATCTTTCAGCAGCAACTTTAACTGAACCAAAAGTCATTTCACGCTCAAGCTGATTTGCTCGTCCTGTAAGCAGTCGTTTTAAATCAGGAATAAGATATCCAACAAAACGACTGTCTTTTGGAAATTTAGCATTCATATATTTTTGAGTAAGTATATTCATACTCTTGGGATTGAATGCTGATAAAAATTCATGTATTTTTTTGAGCATATCTTGTTCAAGAGTAAGAACTTCTGCTAATTGATCTTTAGTAATATTTTTTTTGAATTTTCTCTTTTGTTTTTGTAATTCTAGTGCTTGTACAAACGAATCTAAAAGTTTAAAAACATCTTCAAAAATTGCCATATGCATAATCCTTATATAAATTAAAATCTTGGTGCAGATGCACTTGAAAATGCTTTCATAATAGATGTTAAATCATAGTTATTATCTTTTGAATTTTTCTTAACTTGATTAAAATTGAATTCTGCTCTATTTTGAATACCTGCAAAATACATATCAATTTTTTCATAGTCGGAATCAATAGTTGCAACAATCATAGATAAAGTATCATTAAAATATTTTTCTCTATGTGCAGGATTTCTAAAATCCATACGAACTTCTCCACACCATCTGTTAAATGATGCTTTGTCGTATACATGAATAGTATTTGCTATGTTTTGTTTATTTGGTGCAAGTTGTGAATACTTTTTCATTTTTTGTTTTTGATTTTTATTAAGTTCATTATACATTTCTCTAAGATATCCAGTCTTATCATCACGAAGTGCTTTTCTTTTTCTTTCTGCCAAATCAAGTTCAAACATATAATCTCGCCAAAAAGAAATTTCTCCTGCGGAAAGCTGAAATTTTCTATATTTCTTTTCTGGTTTATAATTAAGCATGAGAAATTCTTTCATGACGTTGTCGGGTATGATGAGTGGAAGAATTTGTACAAACAATTTTATAGATGTTTTTACTTTATTGCTATCACTAAATATAACTTCAACAAGTCTTCCATAAGAAAGATTAAGTTCAATTGGAGTAGTGTCTACAATAGTAGTATTTCCTTTTATATCTTTATTTGAATTATTCTGAGATCTTGAATCAAATTTTGGTTGATAACCATTATAAGATGCTAATCCTGAAATAAGTGCAGCATCGTCTTGCATAGGAAGATTATATTCCATAGCTTCAGTAGCAACGACATCAAGCATATTTCTAATAGTTCTTGTACCATCGACATATCTATTCATATCGATGGCAGTTAAAATCCAGCTTAAATAAAGTTGTTGAATACTTCCAAGTAAATCATTAAGGATTGGTTCTTCTGCACAAGCACGTTGAATAAATACTCGTGAGGATACCATTGATTTTTTGATATAATTAGGTAGATGAAGATTTTTAGCATCTTGATATTGTTCATAAAGATTTCGAATACTATCCATAGCTTCTCTAAAGCTAATCATATCCCCAGAAGATTTTCCTGATTGGGAACCACTAAAAGCATTTATTAACGAAGCTCCTATTTGTGCAGCAGCGAGCGGACCCATACAAAATTCTCCTATATTTATATATAACTAGTTGCATACATAAAAATAAATTTGCATACTATGCCATTTCCTATTTCAAAGGAGTATTCAAATATGTCAGATAACAATTCTGGTGAAACACAAACCGATATTCGTCGTAAAGAAATTAATAATGAGTATTATACAAAAATAGAAACAATGCTCAATGACTTATATTTAAAAGCCATGGAGCAAACATATAGATCATTTGGTGCTGGTACATATATAAATCAACTTCAAAACAATATGACAAAAATAGATAGATTTGGTGTTAAAGCCATTACATATAACAATGTACATAGTGGTATGTTGTTTATGACCAGACCACATCTTAATCTATCTTCCATCAATCTACGTCAAAATAGATTTATGCATATTTTAAATACCATGGACCCAACTTCAATACAGTTTGCTATTCGTCTTTGGTTAGATGCTCCTATGTCTACAGATAGTGGATTAACACAATCAGTTTCAAATTGTCTTAATTTTACTAAAGAATCACCGTGGTTCATTCCACTTATGAATAATATTACTGATGTGAGCGGATTTCCAAGCCAGACTATAGAAACATATACTGATGAAGGCGGATTCTTTTCTGAAAGTCAAAGTTTTGCTATAGGTTCTGATAGAAATAGAAAACCTTTTGATCTACAATTGACATTCACCGAGCCACTCGGTGGAATTTGTATGGCTATTCTACAGTTTTGGTTAGAATATATTGCTTCTTTAACCATTGGGGAAATGGTTGCATATCCATTTCAAATTGATAGACAAATATTAAATTATACTGTTTCTATATATCGATTTATTTTAGATCCTTCAAAACAATATATTCAAAAATGGTCTAAATGTACAGGATGTTTTCCTACAGCAAGACCTGGTGGTGCTTGTTTTGATATATCAAGAAATGAAGATTTCGTCGAAGCTGCTAAAACATTCTCTACTACATTTAGATGTAACATTTATGAAGAAAATGATCCTATCATTCTAAAAGAATTCAATATGTTAGCAGAAAGATATTGGCCAGCGCTTAAATATCTTGATCCTACATCTTCTATGGTTTTGAATGGAGATCAATATAAAGTAGATCAGAGTCTTGAAAGAGGAAGACTTGAACAAACGCGTAAGCTTATTCGATGTGGTAATAAACCAGAAGACAACTACATGGGTCTTCCATACATTACGTTTACACCTAGAGGTCCATTATTAGGATTTTATAGAGAAGTAGGTGAAGATGTAGACAATCTTACAGCTTCTATTGAAGAACAAATGGAAACTGTAAAAGAAACTATTAAACAATATCAAAATGCCATTAAACAACTTGATGGTGACTATTTGACAATTAGAAATTTACCTGGAACTGAACTCATTTATTAAAAGCATATATTCTTTATAAGGAATACTCCATATGCCTACTGATATCAATTCACAACAATTGACACTTGAACTTCTTTCTAATCCTGCTAATCTGGCAAGTATAGTGTTAGAGGATGTTGAAAAACGTTATAATGGAGAATTTACTTTAGTAGATCCTAATAATCCAATTATGCACGTTATTGAAATGGCATCTACGCTTACTTCAGCAATGGCTGCCATTACAGAAAATAAAATTTCAACGAGTCTTGCATTACGAGCACAAACATCGGAAGATTTGTATCAACATATGTCTGATTATGACTATGTAAACCTTTTTTCATCTCCAGCTTCCATTGAATTCATGATGACTTTAGATAAAAATTATCTCATGAATAATGGTGAAGATTATGATGAAACGACCAAACGTATTATTATTCCTAGAGATACTGTTATCAAAGCAGGCACTATTACTTTTGGTCTTTTTTACCCTATTGAAATTCTTATCAATAAATATACAGGCTCTACAATAGTCAAATATGAAACTTCTGTAACAAATCCATTGTATCAACTTAATTATAACGTTATTCCATTTTCTGAATATACTTATCTTGGAATGAATTTTATTCAAATTAAATTTAAAATATATCAATTTGTAAAAACAAAAATTCAAGAGACATTAACAAGTCAACACGGATTTGCTTCAAAATATTCGTATACTGATAAATTTTTTGCACTTAGACTTTTTACAGAAAAGAATGGTTCTCTTATTGAATTAAGTCAAACTCTAGCTAAAAATGCGTATGATCCTTTTGCACTTACAGCAAGACTTGCAGTAGAACCAGAAGTAAACAAATTTTCTATTAACATTCCTCAAATTTATTTTACTAAGGATATGTTGGGGACAAATTTATATTTGGAAGTATATACTACTAAAGGAGATGTCAATTATGATGTATCTTCATTAAGTAGTGACCAGTATAAAGTTAATTTTAATATCACTAAATCCACTTCCAGATTTTCTCAAGTTCTTGCAAGAACCACTTTTTTTGTATCACCAGTAACAACACAGCTTGTTGGTGGTGGAGATGGATATACATTTGAAGAATTACGACAACGAGTTATCGACAATGCATTTCACACTACTGTACTTGTTACTCCTGCTGATATAGAAAGTTATTATAAAGATCAAGGATTTCGTATTGTTAAATATAGAGATAATTTAACTAATCTTATATATTTTAGTTATAAAGTATTGACAGATAGTGAGAATGCTATTATTCCTGCAACTAACTTACCTATTTATGTAACTGAAAAAACACCAGATACTGTTGCTACCATAGTACGTAATCTTGATGACAGTATTACATTATTACCGAACACTATTTATAAATATGATCAAAAGCAAGAGTTGGCTATTCCACTAACAGATACAGAAAGAAATACTCTTGTTTATATGTCTAAAGAAAATAAAATAGAAGAATTTAATAACAATATTTACCTTAAGACACCTTTCCATATCAGACTCTCTCCAGATGGAAGATATTCCAAAGCATCTTCGTACAATCTCATGGACCCAACTATAGATAATTTTATATTTGAACGTGATAATGATAAAATCATGACTCAAATGGTTTCCATGTCTGGAGTAATCACTCATGAAGGTGATGGTGTTGATGGTTATAAAGTTCAATTTATTGTCAATAAAGATTCCCAAATTCTTGAATACTCTGAAGAAGATCTTGTTCTTTGGGTATATACAAAAACAGCCGACAATATTTTTGTTGGAGCACAAGCTACTTATGTAGGACCCTATAATAATCAATTTTTATACGAATTTAAAATAGATACCGATTATTATATTTCAGATGACGGAACTTTAAACGTCACATCTCTTTCTAATTATGAAACATCTTGGACACACCTTATTAATCTTGAAAATGAATATCATTTGACATTCATGATTAAAAAAGATTATTTTCCAGATGTAGCTATAGATACTTCTTTTTATGAAGGTGTTCCTGCAACTTTCCTTAATACGCATCTGGTTATGATCAAACAAAAATGTACTATTAATTTAGGATATTCTTTGGACGATGTCATTTATAATAGTATCAATTTAACATGGTCACAAAAATTATACAAGCGATATGAACAAGATGAATATGCGACATATCCTACAGATATTTATGAAAGAAATGAAAATGGAGCAATCAAATGTTCTGTTACTGTAGAAGATGGTAAACCTGTAGTCAAACTTAATCTTCTTCATGAAAAAGGAGATATTATTTATGATGAATATGGAAATCCTGAAATAAGACATGCTAAAGGTGATCTTATTCTTGATACACAAGGAGAACCTATTTTAGAAGATGGTGGAGAACGTATTTTAGAATATCTTATTCAAGCCATGTTTATTGATTATAAACTTTATCTTTCAGAATATCCAGTACATCAAGAATATTGTAAAAGTATTACTAAAACATTAGAGAGTTATTTTGTAACTATTCGTGATAGTTCAGATAGACTTCTTGAACGTGATAGTATTTATTTTAGACCTACAAGAACTTTGGGATCTGCTGAATTTAATATAGGTGATGGAGTCACAAGAACATTGCCACTTAATATGACATTTTCATTTAGACTTCATTGTGAAACAGCAGTTAAAAATAATCTTGATATTCAAAATATCATTAAAGAAAATGTTCTTACTCTTATAGAACCTCTCATTGCAACAAATACTATTTCACTTACCAATATCGCAGATATTATTACAAATAGCATTACTTACGTAACTGCTACGGATGTACTTGGTATCAATGGAGATATTGATCTACAAACAATTTCTATTGCTGATGATAGTGTTCAACCATCTATTGCACAAGAACTTTATCTTACTAATGATAATAAAATAAGTATTAGAAAATCTATTTATATTGATTTTGTTATTGATTAATAAATTACAAAAAAAAAATAAAATAAAAGTTAGCACGATGAGTAAGGAGGGATTTTGTTTCCCTCCTTACTCATTTATGGTTATATAAAAATTATGTTATCAAGTCTAATGAAAGTATTTTATATTTTATCCTTTATGAAATATGAATTAATGATTTGTAATCAGTTTGAAACTCTCGTTGCATTCTTGCAACTATAAATTTATCGAATTGTGGTTGAAATCGTTTACATGTAATTATTCGTACATCATATTGGAATTTATTGGCAAGATTAATATAACGATTATAGTCATTTTTCCTAATAAATGTATTTGCTACTACAATTTTATCAATGCCGTAGATCATGGCATGTTTAACATTATTAAAACATTTATTGTGACAAAATGGAAGTTTACTTGCTTGATATTTATAATTGCCATTTTCATCAAGCATATATTTATTAGCTTCAAATACAAATTCTTCTCTACTTACTAACTTTCTTGCAAATTGTGACTTCCCACTTCCGGGAAGTCCTCTGACAATATATAAGGTATTCATAAGTATTAATCATTATAATTTGTTGAAAGAAATCCAATAATACTATTAAGAATTTCTTCTTGATTGTTTACTGAAATAGTATTGATATCCATTAACCCAGTTAAGTTATTTTCAATGCGTACTCCCAATGTGGGATGATAAGAAGGATCGGGATTTGGCTCATTTATTGATTCATTTATTGTGTCCCAAGTAAACGTCAAAATGGAATCCTCTTGGTTATTTACATTTTTAAGAGTACAAGTAAATCCATTATACAACTCTTTTATGTTTGAAAGTTGACGTGCCATACAAAGATTATCGTCAATGTTACAAAATTCGTATGGTAGTACACATGTTGTAAAACGTGATACAGGATAATCAATTCTAGAACAAGGTAGAAAAATAAATTTTCTTATTTTATTGTAAGATGAATAAATTTCATTTTCAATATAAAAATCTTTTTCACTAACACAATGTATATTTTTTGGAATTATACGTTTACAACTAGTAAAACCAGATATTTCTTTTTGATCATAAATATGCTCTGCCAATTCTATTATTTCGTAAAACTTGAATATCGGAAATGTAGGTGATACATTCATGAACATAGATACATGTGCAGAGTCTTCATTTAATGAAGAAGAATCTGGAATTAAAGTTGGAAATGGAAATTCTTGATCAAACCCCACCAGTATTGGACATTGATCAAAATTTGTGGGTTTAAGTATTGGAATAAAACGAATGATTTTAGACAATCTCGCATAGTTAAGAAGCCAAGATGAATGCTTAAAAATTTTTATATTAGTGACAAACTGATAATCAATATCATCAATTGTAATTTTTTGAATATTTGCGTATGACACAATAAATTCTCCTTAATTAAAATAGTTATAAATTGTGTTATTAAAACATCAAAAAAGTAATATATATTTCCAATTTAAACGAAATATCATATCTATCTAGGGAAATCCCTAGATAGATATGTATGTTACATTTTAGTCATATATACTTTTGAAATATAAGAACAGATAATTTCACTCATAACAGCAGCATCTACATATTTGGCAGTATCCTCATCAAATGTGCCGTTTATTTCAAGATTATTAATAAGTTCAGCACCAAGCCGATAATAAATAGTTGATACTAAACTATCTTTATACCAAGTATTTAAGATAAAAGAATACAGAGCATCCTGAACATTTGAGGTATCTGTTCTTACCAAATTTTGTAAAGCATTTTTTGCATATTCAGTAGCTCTATGTCTAAATTGTATTGGAGTTTCATCAGTTGTTATCATTTGAGGAGTATTGGTCACAATATCATTAATATACTCTTTAGTGACTGATTCAAATGCATTACGAATACTGTTATTTTTTAATGATGCAAGTTTGGTTTTAATAATATTTTGACTTTCAAGTAGTTTGGTTTTTGTATTTTGCATTTTAAGATAAATGGTATCCATTTTAATACCATTTACAGAAATTCCTAAATGACCTGCTTGGTGATATAAAATATCATCTTTGTTCTGATTGTGATAGAGTCTTAAGAAATCCCGAATATCTTCAAGTGTACCACCAAGTTCTTGAAATTTATCAAATTCTTTTTTATTGATAAGATCTGCGCCAATAACTAAAGTATCTTCATATTTTTTATCTGCAAGAACAAGAACAATTGCACAGCATTTATTAATTTCGCTTAAAACTTCAAAATTTTTATTAAGTTGTTCTTTTGTTTGATCAGAAAGTTCTAAATCTTCATCAGTAAACACATTAAGAGTAGGATACATATTAAGAAATGACATACAGTTCTTAATAGTATTACAATTAATCTGTCCTTGATAAATGTCTTTCTTAAATAATCTATTTTTTAAAATGTTGTATCCAATAGGTGATGTAACAGAATACACAAATTGTCTGATTTGTGTTTTTATATCCACAATCTGTGAACTAAGACTATTTTTATATTGATCAAATTTTGTCTGAAAAATATGATCTATAATTCTATCGTAAGCAGCAGAAGAAAGTTTTACTTCTTCAACATCTGGAATTTTTTCTAGAATATATTTTAAACCAAATGGAGTCAATTTTCCATCAGTACTTTTAAATTCATATTTAGTACAAAGTTCTGAAGCAATGCTGCTGATATCAGTAATACCTGATACATCAAACATATTAAAACTTGCTGTAGTTGGAATAGTTTCTCCGTTGAGCTCATAATACCCAGTGGAATTAGCCATTCTTTTTTCACTTTGTTCCAATATTTTTCCAGATAGATATTCTACCTGCTCAGCAACATTAGTTTTAAGTGTAATAAAAGCATTATTGTATTGATCTGCTAATTTTAATGCATGGTCTTGAAGTATGTTATAGTTATATTTACCTTCATCACTTTCCATATACTGTTCAAGAGAATTGATTATTGATCTTTGATAATCTTCTTCTGATAAACCAGCAGATATTTTAAGTGCAATGGATTCTGTAATATTATTTACAATTTGTCCAAGTGTAGAGTCTGTTCTATACCGGACATCATAATTATCCCAATTAATTCCTAGTACCGCATCAAACATTGACATAAAGTATATCCTTATATAAAGTAAAGTAATAAAGTCTTTATTCTACTTGGCTCAAAGATTTGTTAATGTCATCGATGATGGTATTGGACATTTTAATGGCATCAACTTCTCTGTGTGATGCAATTGCATTGACAGCCATCTGGACAAGTAAAAAAGTTATAGCATTGGCGATGACAGGTCTTGCGGTTGCAATCGGATTTATTTGTGTTGAATCAAGTGTAGGGAAAGACTTGCCCTGAGTTAAGCTATCAATAGTATACATGTGGATTTCTCCTAAACGTTGTATTATATAATTAAATTATAACAATAATGTATGGCAGTATATTTATTAAGTACCGACCATATCATAAATTTATATTGAGCATGGTATGTCTATAGTTTCTTGTTTTTATTTTTAAATAAAAGGAGCTAAAGAAAATATGACTTCTTTTAGTAATCCATATTTCGAATATCTTATTAATGAAACAGATAATGTCGATGAAGTTGTTTCATCAAAGATACGAGAAAATGTTACTGATTTATATAAAACTGATTTTATTCTTAAATTAAATAGTGAATATTCCAATACTGAAAATGATGTTGATATAAGATTTAAGGAATTAAAACAAATAATTACTAAATCATATCCAACAGCAGAACTAAAACAAGTTGTAGACAAGATGGTTAGTTCTGAATCTATGGCACTTGTTAAAAAATTAAGTGATAAACTTCTTCGTCTTACTGAATCAATGAATGCCAGATCTTTAGCATTTTTTCATGCCATTGAAATAGAAGAACTTCTTTTAGCAGATAAACTTAAAACGATCAATAGTAATAAAATTGATTTAAAACATTTTCAAAATATGAAAATTCAAAATATTTCTAAATATGAAGATATGAATGCAAGAATGCTTATTTATAGCATTGTACTTGATTTATTTGTTCGTATGCAAGAAATTGTCACAGAACCAGTAAAATATGAAAATGATTTAGGAACACTTCTTGATGAAGCATTAAAACAAATGTCGTACTGTAAACAAAATGTTCCTGGTACAAATAATATTCTTGATTTTTATTCTTCCAAGCTTCAGATCATACAAAATGAATCTCCAACTATTCCGACATTAGAAAAAAATTTACAAGAACTTAAATATAAAGTGAATGATATTTTTAGATTTTCTAATATATCATTAAAACTATGTGAAAAATATTACACTGGATTAAATAAATTGTTTGATACAAGTAATTATGACAAATCAAAATTTAGAATTATGCTTGAAAGAATTCGTTCAGCTGAATATACTGGAGATACTGTTGGTGTTTCCATAGCTGCTCTTACAAGATTAAAAAGAATAAAACTTGTTCTTACTATGATGAATCACTTGTTTACATCCACATTTACAAATGATATTAGTACATTAAATCAAGTCGTAAATAACATGATAGTACAACAATCAAAAAGGATATAATGTATGCTTCACGGAATAAAATATATGGAAAATGTACCACAAATAACTCAAACAAATTCTACAATAAATATTGGTGTTGAAGGAGTTATTGATAAAATAAAAGAAATATTTAAAGGAAAATCTAAAGAAATACCAAAAAAACAGCTTAATCAGTATGAAATGCTGGATTATTTATTAAAACATCCCAATAAAGATCTTGTTTCTTATGCAGTACAAGATTGTACAAAAGGAGTTCGTTCCGGTAAAAAAGGAACTTATAAACATATCGTTCTTGTACTTATTAAACTTTTTACTATTGTAGAGAAAGAACTTACTCGGTGCAATAAAGATGGTCATCTTTTAACTATATTTAAAGAATCCCCCAAATTAGGATTACAAATACCTCCAATAAAAGAAATTTGTTCTTTAGCAAGTTCAATTAATATTAAAATCGATTTTAATGATTTGGAATATCCGTTGACATTTACTACAAATTCATTTTTTCGAGACATCGATTCAGAAAACTATGCACCATCTTTAAAATCTCTTGGATATTCGTCTATTGAAGATGTTAAAGATGATTTATTTACTACTCCGGATATATTAAAATTTGGTCATTTAATTGAAGATACATTAAACTATGATCAACTTTATGAAAACAATTATATTACTTCGGATGATCCAAAGAATTCCGAGTTAGAATCAATTAATAGTAAACGAATTCAATTTATTGAAGGTTGCGAACATGCTGCATATTCATTGAATTATCAAGAATCATATTTATCTGAATATCAATGGGATATTATAGAAGAAATTTATAACACAATAAAAAACCAAGAACAAAATACATCTGGTACAGAAACATTTTGTAATAAAATAGAAGAAGTTATTCCAGAAGAAAAATACATCAATTCTGTAACATATAAAGATGTAGCTAATTTTGATTTGGTCAATCTTCATGAAACATCTGGAAAAATGAGTCCAGTAAATTTTGAAACTTTCTCATTTTACGTAGATAAATCAAAACAAATAGCTATGGAATATTTGAAAGAAACACATCAAACAAATAATATTTGTTCAGATGTACTTTCTTATATCAAAATTCCTTATACATATACAAAAGAAAATTTAAATCTTTTTGTATCCGGATATACAGATTGTCACAAATCTTTATATGAAGATATAAAATTCTTTTTAGCAAATCCTAAAACTAATACCAATATTTTATCAGAACAAGGAATTACAATATTTGCAAAATTATTTAAAGATTCTGAACTCTTATCTTCTCTTAGTGATTTACATTATACAGAAATAGAAGATATATCGTTATATCAATCTCATATTTCTAATATTTACAATTCTAAAGAATACAGTACTCTTCAAGATGCAAACTATATTGAAAAATTACAAGTACTTTCTGCAGAAGGAAATGAAACAGCAACTAAATTAATCAGTCTTATTAACACATATACAGATACATTTGAAAGAATGTATTCTGTACAAAAATATATTCTCGATGTTATTCCGTATTATCAAGAATATAAAGATACTGATTGTTTGTATGATGTCAATTACAATGAATATTTATCTTTAACAAAAAAAAATAAATAGTTAAATTAAATGAAAGAAAGAGTAGGACAAAATCCTACTCTTTCTTTCATATGATTAATTCTTAAAAACCTTCTTGAGAGCAGCATCAACAACTGGACCAGCAGTTTCTACTGCGACTTGTACGGGCTTAGTGCCAAAAGCCTTATACAGTAAATAACCTGCGGTTCCTATAGCAGCAACAGTGACACTAGCGCCAACTCCAACCTTGATCTTCCTGTACGAAATACCGAAAAGAGTACGTTCCTTCTTAGCTTCAGTCGTGTTGGTGTTCGTGTTGTTCTCAGCCATGATCTATTCTCCATATTTATAGGGTTAATATAATAGCAGATATAAAACATTTATATCCACATTCAAAAGAGTTATATATAAGTGAAAAATAATGAATAACACGAATTGAATGTGATCTATAACACTTTCCCATATGGGAAAGTGTTATAGATATTGTACAAAACATTAAATACCAAAAATATTATTTTTGATTATAGAATCATCATCGTGAAAAAATGCTGTGTCACATTCAACTGTTTCTAATTCAGTTTTATTGTTATAAATATAAAATTTGTATTCTAATAAAGGACATTTACTATTATTCATAGATGAATTACGCATAGCTAATTCATCATTCCAATTCCAAAATATATAAGCTCTTTCAAATGTTAAACATAAATTTGGGTAAATAGCAAGTTCTTCTTCTGTAGGTCTTTTTATCATTGGTATACCAATTGGTTCAGTTCTTGCTGATCCAGTACAAACAAAATCATTTTTAAAAAATTTATCCAGAATTTTAAAGTTCTTTTTAAATTGTTCTGGATATGACAATATAAGTCTAGGATATAAATAGTTATCAAATGTTTCTAAAAGAACACTACGAACTATTTCATTAGTATCACTATCTTTAATAGGAATGTCATGTAAAACTGTAGTATGTGGATACCACACATCACTTCTTATGGAAGCTCTTATAGTAATATTTTTAGTTTCTAAATCATAAATTTGAACATAACAGTCGTAATATGAATTTTTAAATGTATCAACGTTCATTTTATTTATCCTTCTAGTTCTTGTAAAAACATAGTGAAATCCCACATACGGTGGACAGGATCAGGATTTAAATTATTATCTGCAAGTGGAGTAGACCTACATGCTACACTGGCATTGTACATATATTTAGTTTCAGGATATTTCTTCAACGCTTCTTCTGTGGGTTCTCCAAAATGCCCAATTTTTATAATGTCATTATAAACATCTGAATTTAAATCATTAGTATCTTTTGCAAAATAATTAAGCATTTGTTTTAATTTAGCATAACATTCTGAATTTTGTGTAATTGTATATGTCATAAACAAGTATGTTAATCTATCAGTAAGTTCACCTTCTTTGTCTTTACATTCAATCCATTCTTTAGGTATACAAATGTTTTCGTGAATCATTGTAAATTTATCGCGTTCAGAATTATAAATTTCAATTTCACAATTAATTTTAAAATATACAACTTCAGTATCAAGATTTATATTCGTAATTGACATTAGAATTACTCTTTTTCATCAGTAACACATTTATATAAATAAAACTTATAATCTAGTAAACCACATTCTTTACCCTCGGTGGGAATATTTTTTCGTGAAGCTAATTCAAAATTAAAATTAGTATAACAATAACAAGACCAAAATACAGCATATAAATCTGGATCTTGCTCAAGTTCTTGCTCTTCAGGAACTCTAAGATATCCCAGTGTATAATGTTCTGTTCGTACAGGACCCTCACAGATAAAATCATTTTTAAAATATTTATCTAAAATTTTAAAATTTTTCTTAAATAATTCAGCATATTCAGCTACAATTCTAGGATATATGTATTCATCAAAAGTTTGTATAAAAACACGTCTGATACACGGATCAAGATCAAATTCAAAATCACTTTTTACTAAAAATTCTTCATCAGAAGGTTCTGAATATGGTACCCATATATCACTCTTTATAGAAGTTTGTACTACTATTTCTTTTGTTTCCAAATCACGAACATTTACTTTACAAATATAAAACAAATCTTTAAATGAAAACATTCTCATTAGTAGTACTCTATTTCTATATCGGTTTTGTTTTTATAATCTTTATAGTATTCAATAGGTTTAGGAAGAATCACAAAAAATTCAGCATGAAATTTATCAGATATAAAAACTTCATATTTTACATAATACAAAGGATCTCTGGTAGAAGTATTTGAAGTTAAATAATCCTTTTCTGAGAAATATTGTACTTTTAAATATATTTTACGACGAGCATATCTTTTAATCTTTGTTCCATCTATAATAGTTTCTGGTTCATATGCATTTGTAGTACTACGAAACAATTCAAACAAATAGTTAGTTCCATTATTTAATATATTTGTAATAGTATCTTTTATATAATAAAAAATATCATCTGTACTGTTACCCAAATTAAGAATATTATGAAGTTTTCCATATTCATTTTGTGGATCATCTTCAAAAAATCTGGAGCAATCCCCATCTAGATCAATAACATTCTTTTCAGTTAAAACATCACCAAAGTAAGTCGTAACAGGGAATTTCATCTCATACTTCTCCTAGTTTATTTTGTAGTTTGTAGAAGCACTGGTAACTATTGAATTATCACGTGTAATAATTTGACCATTTGGACTATTTAAATAACTGTCTATCTTTCGTTCGATTAAATGATAATTATCATCTCCGGTAATATCAGTTCGATGTTCATATTGATAAATAAGATCATTTATAGAAGGAATTTTAAAATATATAAAATCTTCATATACATTCTTTTTAATTTTAGTAACAATCGACAATTTAAAAACTTTTTTACTTGGAATTGATATACTGTTTGTATCAACTACTTGTACACTTACTGTAACATCATATTCGGAAATTATATTGATAGTACGTCCATCGGCAATTAACTGTTCAGGACGATTAATATGAAAAACAGTCATTTTATTCGTAGTGTAATTATTTTTTAAAAGATCAATAACTGGTCTTTTAAATTCTTCTTGTACAAATTTACCAAATATATAAGGAATTTTATTAATAATAGAAACTACACTGTGATGACCAATAACAGAAATGCAATCAAATGTATTATCCTCTAAAATAATACGTGTATCAAAATTATTAAGCTCATAAATTTTCATAATCAATACCTCTCCTTTATCAGTTTTATTATAGATTAAAAATGTAAAAAAAAAACAATTTCATTAAAAATATACAACTTACCTGGGTTTTAAAACCCAGGTAAGTTAATATACAAAAAATATTAATCAAAATACATTTTTACAATTTCATTTTCTATATCTTCCAATACTTGTTCCGTTATTCCTACAAGCATAGGACTTGTAACAATACGGTTACTGATACTTGTACCACTAAAAATAGCATCTATGCTTCTTCCATGCTCAGATTGTAATGGTTCTTCCATAACATCTGAAATAATGGATTTCAAAGAAGAGTCAAATACAATCTTATCCCCAATACCAGCATCAAGTTTTTCTTGAATGAAAAATCGGATCACAATAGTTTCTTTATCAAACTTGATACCTTTAAACTTACTTCCTTCAGGAAGTGGTTTAGATGCAGGATATAATGTATTTGATGCAGTTTCACTTGCAAACTTATTACGTTCGACATCCTTCTTACAAGCCATCTTTACTACCTTAGCTAAAGTAGGATGCATTTCAGTAAGAGGACAACCATAATAAGCTTCTATTTTAACAATCTTTCCAGAGAATTTTGCTTTAGGTGTTTGTCTGTTAAGTCTAGCCAAATATTTTACAGTTTCATCATCTATCTGCCCTGCAGGTTTAAAACTGTCTGCCATAATAGAAGTGTTGGCATCTTCAAACACAATAAGATAATCATTAATATCTACATTTGTTCCAACAGTACAACACTTATGAACAAATGTATTTTTATTTAATGTTATACTTCGAACTTGTACAGGTTCAATTCCCAATTGTTGACCAAGTTGCTTGGAAATAACATTACTGTCTTCATATGTGTTGCTGATTTCCATAATAGCTACATTAGCCATTGTTCCATGTTTCCAATCAACTTGTTTACTATAAGGATCTTTTTCAAAGAATTGTGGATTGTAACAAAGAATTTCACCTCGTTTAAAAGTATCACCAAGACCTACAGTAAGTTCTGCTTTTTGTGTAGTAATCATATCACTACAATTACCGTATTCTTCACCATAAGGAATGGTGTGAAGTGATCCGTCTTTATATTGAATTTTAATAAGTTTGGCTACTTTATCATCTTCTATAACTTTACCATCTTGTTCAGCTGGATACGCATAAAGTTTACTGACTCTATGTGCCATTACTCTTTCATATCCAGTTCGTATTCTCATACATTCGCTATTAGTAGTAGCCATTTGATGTGATAGCTGAATATTAACAAAGTTTGCGCGCTTACCCACACTATATTTATATTTTCATATAAACGTAGACCATATCTTCATCCCTGACAAGTAGGAGAACAGTAAAATTGTTCTCCTACTTGCAGTAGGATGGCTCCCTTTTCACTATTCGTAATGAATAGCTAACCGTGACAAACTCGGATGGTCGTTGAACCTTCTCCTATTCGGAGCTTGGCTGCTGATTGTCCATTGAGACACTTCGTTACATCTCATACAGTTACTTTTTAGACATATCACGCTTAGGCTTATTTCATCCTTACGTTGTAGTGTAACTATCTTTAGGATTTTCCAGCAGTTAAAGAGCATTCTATCCAGATATTACTACCTGGTAGGACAGTAAGCTTTTGCTTAAATAAAATAATAAATTTTAATAAGGGTAATATCCGTATCTAAATCCGTCAGGATAAACTTTTTTACCTTGTGTTTTAAGTCTCCAGTCAAGTGTAGTAACACCAATCCCATGTGCTCTAGCACATTTGGCTGCGGACTCATATATAATCTTTTCGCCTGTAGCATCGTTAACAACTTGGATTACAGCTCTTCCTGTATTTTCTTGAAGTTCAAGATAAGGATCTTTAACTTCTCTCCAAGGTGTAGGATCGTACGCGAATTTAAGTTGCACACAACCTGGCCACACAGGTTGATTTGTATTACCTCTACCATGAACCCATTCACTGACAGTGGATAGTTTAATACCAAGTGCTTTAGCTGCATCTCCTAAGCTATTGAATTCTTTTACTTCATTAGTCAAGAGATATTTAACTAAAACTTTTCGTGTATTACCATAACGCAACATTTCTTTATGAATGTCTTCTGGTATTCTCCAAGGAGTGTCATCTTCAAATCCATTACGATATTGATATCCTTCAGGAAATACTCGATCTTTTTCTGAGCAATTAAGTCTAAATTTTATATCATCTTTATTTAAACCAACAAATCGAGCAGCTTCTGAAGCAAATTGAAATTTATGTATTTGTCCAGTAAAGACATTTCTCATAGTAACAGGTCTTGCGTTATCTGTATATCTACCTTTTTCAACACCGTGTTGAACATTTTCAGATGGAGTGACCCATTCTAAATTGTCGATATGATTATTTTTCTTGTTACAATCTTTGTGATTGACTTGTAATTCGTCAATAGAATAATCGTTACCTGGATCTAGAAAAGTTCTTGCCATCAGTCTATGAACGCCGATATTATTAAAATAATTACTTCCATCTTTAACAACACTTACTCTAAGATATCCTGTATGTGATTCGTTTTGTTTTAATTCTTTTAAAGTAGCTAAATTAATAACTCTTCCATCTTCGGAAATGCCATAATTACTAAAACCTGGGATTGGATAAAAATCTGGAGCAATCAAAAGTCTGAACGGATTTAACTGATCATTTCTCTTACCCATTTTACATTCTCCATAATGATTGAATATTTACGAAACTAGATGCAGGGTATATACTGCATTAACTAAAATATATTCAGAGAATGTAAAACAAAACATTTATTATTTAAGCAGCTCTATCGTCTTGTGTTGTACAGGGCATAAGTACGTTTGAAATAGAAAGCACATTCGTAGGATTATATTGATATCCTCTACTTTCAGGAGTTTCAATAAATCCATCAACATTAGCTACAACTGGGTCCATAGAAAGTGTAGCTGAAATACCAACTGCACCACTATCAGGAGTAGCTTCAGAAATAGTACCTATGCCATCTTTAGGATATCGTCTATCATTGGTTGTAAATGATTCACTTGTTCTACCACCAACACCAGTATATGTTGCAGTAGTAAATGTTTTGATATCATGAACAGGATTGATATCTTCAACATTGATCATTGCTTGATCAAGAAGAATTCTTTGTATGACAGCATTTGGGTTAATGGAAAAAGTATTTCCTGCACCTTGTCTTCTTCCATATGCAGCAAACTGTCTTCCCATTTCATTGTAAAGAATAGCGTTGAGTCGTTCGTATGAACGAAGTCTAAAGTTGACAAGAGAAGAAGCTTCTTTGTGCTGCAAAGTAGTTAACATATCTGTAGCACGAATAAGAAGTCCTTCCATTGTCGTGGGTTCATTCATTTGTTTTAAAATTCTAAAAGTAATGGGATCAACGAACAATTTAAATGTATCATCAATTCCTTTAAGATAATTGATTTTAAATCCATTGCCTTTATCTTTTAGCATCATGTAGTAAGCATCTGGAAAATTGAGATCTTCATATCGATAAAGAGAAGTATCAAAAAATGTAAGGCCAGCCATGATAAGAGAATTTCTCAATGGATATCTTGGAATATACAAAGTTTTATCTTCAAATTTTATAGCTACTTCCATAGTGGACGAAATATCTGTTCTACGTTTTGATTTTGTATTGTTTAATTCTATTCTATATTTGCAATCAAGCATTTCAAGAACACGAGTAATACCAAATTTATAACAAAGAATAAATCCAATAGGAAATTTTTTATCAAGTATTTTGATATTCGTCCATTCTGTTAATTGATTACCACTCAGTTGTACTTTAAATCGTTTGTACAAATGATTCATTAAAGTAGTAATTTCTTTTCTTTTAAATGTTCTAGGATCAACAAGAGTAACTTTATTATTAATATCCATAAAAAACAAAGCAGGATCACCAGATATTCTTTTTCCAATATAAATGCCAAAATGTTTTTCCATGTCTTCCAGTTTCTTTTTAGTCGATTCATTAGCTCCTATAAATCTATTTTTATATTCAAAAAGCCATTCAGTGTTACCTGCTTCATTATTATCGTTATTGAACGCGATACGAGTAAACCATTTGGATATTTCACAATATTCATAAGGAAGTCTTAATTCTCTGGAATTGTGAGAATTGCCGTATTGAACTTGTATATTTGTTTTTTCCTTATTGAGCAATTCTATATATCGTTTAAAATATTGGGCAAAACTATGTGCTTTAGCAGTATTTCTTTCAACAATGGTTTTGTTATAATTAGAGGCAAGAGATACTCTTGTCTCTGATACTTTACAAATAGGTACATTAACAAATTGTTTTTTAAGATAAGTTCTTACTCCATTGACAAGACAAGTTCCGTCTTCAGCAAGATCAGGTACTGAAAACTTAATAGTGTGTTTTTTTCCTTTATAATCTTCGTATGAAAATTTAAAAGTTCTCAGTCTTGTCAATTCTGTAAATGTTTTTGTTTCTTCTATGCCTGTTAAAAACATACCGTGTTTACTAAAACTCGTACCTATAGATAACATATCTTTTAAAAAGTAATTATTCATGTAGGCTTTATCCATGGATATTACTTTTGAATTAAGCATAGATGCATCTGGTACGTAATCTTTTAGTACATCTACAGTTTGTTCATCTATATTAGGATTGGCTCTACTCGTAATGATATTGGAAATGGATTGACCATTGATTTGAATAGTATCTATTTTTCCTGCAAGATGAAGACATCTATCTTTTTGTTTAGCAGTAAGTTGTTTGTTATCTTCAATAAATCTTTTTGTATCTCTCATTAAACCAGATAAAAAAGCTTTATTAACTGCACTGATTTTTTCAGGAGTTTTAAAAGGCGTTACATAAGTAGGAACTCCTGTTGTTGTATCAGCTTTAAGTTCTTCCAATGGTTTATCAAATTCTTCAACTTGATTTGGTTTTATGTTTTCTTCTGTTATTAACTGATCTGGAGTAACAGCTTCTGCATTGATGCTATTGTCAGCATCTTTAGTATTTGGAGCTTTATTTTTATTTGCGGAACTATTAAAGATATCAACAATTACTTTTTCAGTATAATCATCTTTATCTTTTTCTTTTTTAGGATTGTCTATTTCAGCTGGTTTGTTGATAGCAAGTTCTCTTTGAATAGGAACAGAAGTATTTTGAGATGTTTCTGATTTTGTATTTGGTTTTACTTGTGCTTTATCAGCCTGAGTTTCTAAACTATCTTTAATTGCAAGATCAATAGAAGGTGTTTCTTCAGGTTGTGATAACTTATCAAGTGTTTTTAAAACATCATCTTTAGACTGATCACCGTGCTTTGAAATATATCCAGTAAGAATAAATGCATTAAATTGATTGAGCAGTCTGTTATATAAAGCATTTCTGACATTAACAGAAACAACATCTGACAATGTCCAGAACATGGCATAGTTGTTTGGAACGTTAAATACAAATGTAACTTTATCCCACATTTCTTGTGGAAATTTTTCAAATAAGGAAAGATTTGTGTTTGTACTAATAAAATTGAACCATTGTACCATAAAAAGATATTGATAACTGTTTCTGTCTTTAAGAGTGTTTCCTTTAAGTTCTTTTTCACTCATACGAAACATATCGCGAGTATAAATTTTATTTACTAAAGGAAGAACTATGTAATGATTTTTATCTGGTATTCTGGCAATTGTATTAAGGATAGAAGCTAAAATAAGATTAAAATTTCTGTATGCTGTTAATACACCACGAGTAAACAATCTAAAAATAGGATTGTGATTAACAATAGTGAGAGTTGTAGGTGTTTTTTGATAATTTTCAATATCTGGAGTAAAAAGAAATCCTTTTAATGATTGTTCTCTTTTATATTTCATTAAAGTTTGATTAAGACCCATCGTTCTAAAAACATATTTATCATCAATTTCAATAACTGCATTTTCCCCTTTAACTAAAGGTTCTACAATGTGACAAATATATTTTCTGAATGGTTCGTTTTTGACAAAAAGTGATCCAATACTATTAGGATTATTAAAATCTGGAACATCTACAATAGGTTTGTTTAAATTTAAATTTTCAAAATTATCAAGAAGATGTAGCATACTTCCCATAGGTAATTGAATATCATTGGGATATTGGCTAAATCTTGTATTGACTTGTGAAGGTCTAAAATAGTTAAATTTTTTAAAAAACATAGGAGATGTCAATCTCTCCATACCAGAAAGTACATCAGAAGAATTATGTAAATCTATACTTATAGACATATAACAACCTTTTTAATGTTCAGATAATCCCTCAGTACGCATAGTAAGCCATTTTGATGGTGAAAGTCCATATGCCATTCGACCAAGTATACCATCACCTAACATAGTACCAGCATACGATCCCAAGTTTGCCCACTTACTATCAAAACCAATTGCGCCTACAGCTTGTATTCTTCTTGCTAAAGATTGTGCAATACATAATCTTTCTTTTAGACCAACACCTGAAAGGGTCAACATATATTCTTGGAAAGAACTGTTTGTGCCAAGAATATTCAACATCCCTAATGAATTAGCATCTTGAATAGCTAAGTGTGTTGCAGCCGATAAATCTTTGATAGTAAAAGATACATCAACAGTAGTAGGAAGTCTATCTAAATTCCATCCGAATTCTGAAGAACCACGAGTTATAGAAAAACTATCTATAATTCCAAGAGGAATAGCAAACATGCCACTTGAATATGCACGAATAAGAAAAGGTGTGCCATAAGCATTTCGACCACCACTACGTGGAAATGCTAGTGCAATGAGCATTGCCAATGGAATATAAATAGATTGGAAAATAGAAACTTTATCTCCATAAGGTGCACGCAATGTTATATTAAATGAATAGTTTTTAGAAAAACTACTGGATTGCCAAATTTCTGGAATATCTACAAATATGGTACCAGTAAGAATTGATGATGCCATACCTGTAATGGAAAATTCTCTTAAGAATCCGCCGACAACATTTGCTGCCATACCTAGTACATCTGATAAACCAGGAATATCAGCTACGTTTCCGCCTTGTACAGAAACATATTTATCTTTAGCGCTTCTTGAAACGCTGTTAAGAGTTTGTGAGATAGATGTTTCCCCTGTCTGATTTGATAATGATTCAGATGAGTCTACAGATTTATTAATTCTGAATGCCACAAATTTATCAGCACCTGAAGCTGATTTTTTAAGTCTGAATTTAAAAATATCCCATTGAGAACGAATTTCTTCTGTACTGGCATCATTAGCATATTTGTTATCATAAAAAGCTTCTTTTAATGGAGGCAAATTATTTAAGTCACCTCCATCAGTTGTATCACGTTTTGTTAAAATATGCCAAATAGACGGACCGTCTCTTAAAATGGATGGTGATTTAAAAGTTCTTTTACGTCTAGCTTCTACAATTTTAGCTGTTTTCTCATCTGCGCCAGGATCAGCCATAGGGTTTCTTGTTTCTTTTACAGTGTAATCTGCTTGTCCATGTTTACCTGTATACTTGGCAACCAATCCTTCTTTATTTTGAGTTCCTTGTGTTTGAGTGGTAGTATTATCAATAGATTCATAATACGCATTTGGATAAAGACCCATATTGATTGCAAGCGTAGTAATAATCGTATCCACATGCTTATAATAGAGTGGCATCGCTGTTTTGATATCGTAATATTTCGTTACCACATTGGAAGGGTCTAATAAAGCTCCAACTGCACGAATGAATCGAATAGGCAACGTTACGAAAAAAACAGCAAGGTCTATTGCACCACCTACAAGTTTGCCTACCCATCTTGTTAAACTGCCAGAGTTACCAAAATGAATGGCTTCAACACTTGTACCATCAACAGAATTTAAATAAAAATCCGCCATCGCTGAAAATTGCATAACTCCAGCGGTAATATGGATAAGTTGTTGAGTATTTTGATATACTTCTGAATATACTCTTCCAAGTCCACCAAGTTCAGGTTTCCCGTGAATAGCTGTTAAAGGGTGTATTAAATCATCATCTTCACAAAATCCCCATCTACAGTTTATAGCTTCATTTCTACCTACTTCTGTAGAAGATATCCAATTTCTTACTGTAGGAAAATCTCCTTTATTTTGAATAGTTACCGCAAGTTCAGGTTTTTCTCCAACTGTAGGATCTTTTTCAATAAGTTGTTTGATAGGATCATCATCATCTAATACATATGCTATTCTTGCGGCATCGTAATAATCGTCTGGAGATTTGGATAACTCGAATATAAATGGAGATTTTGGATAACTCAAATTTTCATCAAAAGCTAATAGTTTTGCACACATATGCACACCTATATCTAATTTAATTAAATGAACTTCTCATAAGTTAGAGTGAGAAATTTCTCACTCTAACTTAAGGGCTTATACCGTAATGGCATTTGCAGCTTGTCTTCTTGGTTTTGAAATATTAATAGTAGGTTTTATAGATGAAATTGGTATACTAGGTCTTATTTCTTTTTTGGATGTTGAAGCTGGTTTAGTTTGAGAACGAGTAGGAGAAGCTAAATCCGTTTCAGCATAACTACTAGAACTACTTGGAATTCTTGTCAAGTAGTTTGACATAGCAGTAAATCCAGTTTGCAATGTTGTTTCCAAAGATTTGAAGGAAGTTTGTGCTTCAGAAATAGTAGCAAGATTTGTATTGGATTTAATAAGTTCGGATAGAATTTGACTTAACAAGTTTTCTACATTATCAGAAGTAGTCTCAAGTTTTGGTTTTACTTCTGAAGCTACACTGGTAGCTATATTAGCTGGAGCAGTAGTATCATTTATTGTTGGTGTATTGGAATTTGGTTCGTTATAAATATCGTTTGCCGTATTGATATTAACTTGTCCAGTAGGAGCAAGATTTTGATTTTTAGTTGTTTCTTGTGCAGAATCACCTTGTTGCTGTATTTGTATATCTGTAGCCGCAGCTTTTTCAGATGCCTTTCTAGCAGCAGCTTCTCCTTTTTCTCCCACAGGAATAGTTTCTCCAGTAGCTGGAGCTGGAGATCCTGATTGTGTTGCAGTATCTGCATCTGATAATGGAGCATTAGCTTTTTCACCAGGCTGTCCTTTTCTAACCAGATCAACTTTATTTTGTTTTAAGAATGGTTCCGGATTAATAGGCTGTCCATCTTTATACAATCCAAAATGAAGGTGAGGTACATATTGATTGGGTCCTTTAGGACCAGTACCACCAGCTTTACCAATTTCTTGTCCAGCAGCTACTTTTGTACCTGGGGTAAGTCCAATTTGTGACAAATGTAAATATTTGGTAGATAATCCATTACCATGACTAATAGCTATGGTATTGTATTGTCCACCAGCACTGGTTACAACTCCATCTGACATGGCAAAAACTGGATCGCCGGTTCTTGCTCGAAGATCAATACCTTTGTGATTTTTAGAACCACCAGTAACATTTCTAGGACCAAATGGAGAAGTAATTACATTTGAATTTGTTGGACGATTAACATCTCCTTTAGCATCAATATATTGATCTACAGCATTTAAACCTGCGGTAGTTGGAGATGTAGATTGCCCAATTCCAGATGTTCCAGGAGTTGAAGTGGAAAAAGAACTTCCTCCTCCTGCTCCTGAATATGCTGCTGGAGAAACAGAGCTTTGTGTATTTGAATTTGAAGTTGCAACATTGATATCATTGGGTTGTGTCAATGAAGTAGCTTGTGCAGATTTGGTATCAATGTTAACTGTTGCTTGATCAGTACTATATTTAAATTCTCCTTGACTATATTTATTTACAGCATTTTGATATACTGCTACAACTTGACCAACTGATTTAGGCATTTGTTGTGATCCATATACAGTTGGATTAGCATTTATCATACCAGCGATTGTTTTATTTGCAATACCACCATTACGAAGAGCTGATATAACATCCATATTAGGATTACTATAAAAAGCTTTCATAATAGCAGGTCCACCACCAGGACCACTCATGTGTGCAGCATATAAATCAACCAAAGAAGGATCTTTACCAATTTTTGATTTGATAATGGCAGCATTAGCCTTCATGTATTCTGCAGCCATTAACGCATTTGCTCTTGCATCAAATTTGGAAGTTCCTAGAGGAATGCCATATTTTGATCCATATTTAGTAAGTACTTCTGTCCAAGTACCATCAGTAAATTGATAAAGTCCTTGTGCAGATGTTGAACTATTTCCAGTTCCAGGATTAAAACTGGATTCAATTCCAGCAAATGCAATCATGGCTTGAGGATCAACTCCAGCCATTTTAGCAGCTGCTAAAATAGTATCTTTTACATTGTCGTATCCCTTTCCTTTTGGTACTGGAATATCTTTAATACTTCCTTCACTACCTTGACCAAATTGTACTGATGGAGTATTATACACATCAGTAACATTAGCTCCCTGTCCGTATTGTGCTACATCCTGAACAGTAACTGAGGCAGTATTAAATTGTGTTGTACTTGATGAAGACCCAGGAGTTTGAGTTGTATTTTTAGATGATGTATTAGATTCGACGTTTCCAGTTCCTGATTTTGCATCAGATGTTTCATCTTTAGTAATGTTTTTACTAATATCGACAGTACCTTTAGATGGAGCAATAGAATCTACTTTTCCTTTAAATTTTTTATAAGTTTCTGGATATGGAGTAATTTCTTTCATTTCCCCTGTTAAATGTCTCTGTGCAACTTTTTCAAGTTGTTCTTGAATTTTAGAAACAAGCTCAGGAGATAAACGATTTGTATCTTTTGGTAATACGTTATAATTTCGACAAATATAATACCATTCTTTATAAATGTTGAAAAATCTATAGCTGTACCAACGAGCAAAATAATCAAGTTGTTCAATATCATCTGGATCAAATCCAAATTTCTTTGACCATTTACGTAATTGTTTATTTGAAATGTCTTCATTTAAACGCATGCCAAATGCAGCGGTTTCCATATCAAGCATGGTATCGACATCTTTATTGCGGAAAATAAAATTCCACATACCATTTGCTGTTCTGGATGCATCAATGCCGTATAGTTCAGCACGCTTTTTAAGAAAATTATCTACAACAGTAGTATCTTGCCATCCTGCTGCTGGATTATAACCAGCATTAACCATATCTAATGCTGCTTCATTTTGTGATCTTTTATAATCTTCATTAAATTTATCCAAATCTTCTTCTTTAAAACCATATTTTTTATTTGCAAGAGTTACATCCTCTCTTCTAGATTTATCCATATATTCAGTAACCAGGTATCCGCCAGCAGTAACGGCTAGTGCACCAAGTACATATGGATTTCTAGCAAATGCTCCTAATTTACCAAGAGGTCCTTTAAGGAATTTTGCTCCAGGTATCTTGCCTAAAATATCATCAAGAAATCCTCCGCCACCTTTGTTTCCAAGCAGTCCACCAAGAAGTCCTCCTCCATCATCCTTTTTCTTAAATCCTTTTTCATTAACATCTATCAATTTGTGTACGGCACTAAGAATATCATCTATTTTTTCATTTCGTTGTATTTCAATATTTATTTGATTCTTTTCTTGCTTTTCTTGTTCTTTTCTTATTTGTTCTTCATAAACAGTATCTCGTCTACTATCACCATCCAAATTTCCAGGACGAATATCTACAGATTCTGATTCAGGTTCTGTAGAACCAAGATGCTGTTTTAGATCTTCCATTCCATCCTTAATAGCACTAATAAGTTCACTCTTAAAAGATTCGGAACGGGAAGTTTCTTGTGTTTTCTCATCATCAAAAAGCTTTTTCTTTTCATCGTGAGTTTCGTCTAAGAAATTCCAAATTTCAAATAAAATATCAGGAACGTCATGTTGGCGTTCCATATGTTTTAAAATATTGTCATTGATACTATTTAAAATATCAGAAGATACTGAAGGAATATTTGTAAGAGAAGTGCTACTTTTAATAGAAGGAGATTTTTTATATCGAAATGATTGAGAAAATAATTTATTGAATTTCTTTTCTTGTTCTTTAAGATTTTTTTGTTTTTGTTTTTCTCGTTCACGTTCTTCTTTTAATCTCTCTTCTTTTTCCAGTTCTTCTTCGGTAAAGAACTTTTCTCTAAATTTTTTTCCTTTTTCAATAGTTTCTTTAACATATTCTTCAGGATTACTATTAAGAATAGGATTGTCTAGAATAAAATTATCAAGTATATTTGATAACTTATTAATAATTTTTGTATTAAAAGATTCTGCAACAGAATCAACTGCTTTTGATTCTTCAGCAGATTCTTTTGTATTTGGAATATAAGATTTTATTTTTCGTGCTAATTTATTATCGGTAATTTTTGTACCAACTTGATTAGCAACATTTATAATTCGTTCTTTACCACTTTGTAGTGTTTCACGTGCTTTATCAAGATCTTCTTTTCTTCTTCGAAGTATTTCTTGTTCTCTATTTGAATTTTTAATATAGTCTTCGTCAGTTCGTCCAACAAGATCTAAATTCTTTTCTCGTTCTCTAGCAAGTGTTTCTGGATCAATATCATAGACACCATCTTTGATCGTGAAAAGATCTTTAAGATATCTACCTTGACCAGATCCAGTAATATACTTATCTAGTTCTTCAAGATAATTGTATCCTTGTTTATTAGTATTTTGAATAATATTACCAACAAGAACTACAAGAGATGGATCTATTCGACCATCTGTTGTTACCATATCAATTAAAATTTGGGCAACCGATTTTCTTATCGATTGTCCTTCTTCTGTTTCATCCCCGATATTATTGAATACAGAATCAATATATTTTTTATCTCCTGGACCTAAAGAATCATATCCATTTTCAATATATTTCTTCAATGTTCCAGGATAAAGATTATATCTGCTTATTCCTGAATTAATGATAAATTTAGAAATAAATGTTTTTAGTTCATCAAATGTTTTTGCATCATCACTTTTAGTAGCAAATGAATACGCTCCACGTAATTTTTCAAGAGCATCTTGAACCATGGTTCCAGGTCTAATTCCGGAAATACCCATGTTAAAAAATGCTTCACGTTTAAAATCAGATTCTGATAAAAAGTCTCGTTGCGTTCTACTAAAAACAAGTTCTTCGTTATCTTCGCCAGTAGCAATATTTGTTACTTGTTGTAAAATTTTAGCCAAATATCCAGGTATGATTTCAACAATACTTGTTCTTGTTTGATTATCAAAAGATGTGACTTCATTTGGTTCTGTACTCACGTCTTTAATATAACCGCCAGTACGATTAACATCAATTCCAGCAGCATCAATAAGATCTGTGAAAAAATTTTTCTCTGGATGATCTTCTCTATAACGTTTGATTTTATCCATAGCGATTTGTTGCATGTTTCCAACAAATTCATCGCTATGTTGTAATGTTCTTGCTAAAGCTCTTGAATCAAATCCATCACCAAAAATTTTTCTACCAACTTTATTGACTCCACCTCCAGTAATAAGAGACCCTACAAATTTTCCAGTTCTTGTTATAGCATCAAGTTGATAATCTTTTTCACTACGGGGACCATTTTCCGTTTCAAACATATCATTGGCCATTTGGTCGCCAGTAGCTGCCATATCAAGACCTGAAGCACCGAGTTCAAGTCCTGCCGCAAATCGATCTTTTGCTCTGCTGTATAGTGTAGAAGCCGCTTTCTTTACAAAAGGAAGTAATTTTTCTTGTGCTTTATCAACAATAAAATTACTGATTCTTTGTCTGCGTACTTCTTTTAAAGATTCAAGTTTTTGTTGTTTTTGAATATCAGGAAGTGCTGTGTTGTGACGAATTTCTTCTAATTTATCTTCAGTAACTTTAGCAATAGCTTGTACTGAGGCTAGTGTATCTTGAGCAACAAACAAATGTTTATATTTTAAAACAAGATCTTTTTTAAGATAAGCTTTATAAAAATCTTGAACAAATGCGGCAGTGAAGTTATTTGCAACACGAATTTGTTCGAGAGTTTGTAGAGTATCTTGTGTATTTTTATTTGAAATTGATCTATCTATAAGTCTGTTTTGTTCTGTATCAATTTTATTTTCAATATGTTGTTTTTCTAAAATCTTTTGTTGTTGTTCAAATATTTCAGAAAGTTCTGCAGCAATAGCGTATTCTCTAGCTTCTTCTTTTGAAGGAGGAGAATATGAATAATCGCGATCAGTTTCAGAAACTAACTTGCTATATTTATTAGCAAGTTTTGGAGGTAAAATACTTTTAACTCTTGGTTCTAAAACTCTACCGGAACGCTTAATTGAATTGATAGTTGGTTGAACTTTCTGAATAAAATCGCTTTTTAGATAATCAAAATCATTTTTAAATGATGTAACTTCATCTATGAGTTCAAACGTATTCGGCATAGCTTGACGAATACGATCTTCCAAATTAGATGCAACTATTTTGTAAGAACTTTTTAAAACATCAGTAAGACCAATTCTTGTTGTTTCAATTGGTTCTCTGTTAGCTTTTGTATTGCTATTATAAATGTCTCGATAATTATAATCTTCTAACGCACTATCATATTTATCAAATTCTTGAATATCAAAATTAGATGATTTTTTATTTGCAAGTTTTTCTTTTAAACTATCTTGAGCCATAAAGCGTTCCCCTTAAAGTTATCGAACTGTAATCTTGGGATTAATATACGAAAATTTGGAACAAATAGAAAGATATCTTGCTGTATTAAGAACAAGTTCTTCTAATTTGTCTGCATTGTAATATTTCACTTCTTCCAATATTTTATCATTGACAATTCTAAATGGTGCAAATACAAAATTGTTATATAAATATCTTTTTTCATAGAACGCTGTAAAGCCTGCTGTTGGCAATGGAGTAGGTTGAATAATTCTATAAAAATCATAAGCAAACATATATCGAAATTCTTTATAAGTATCCATGTTTATATTTTCAATTGGTACATTCATAGTTGCAATCAATAAATTTTTTCTATCTGTAAACCATTGTAATTTTTCTTTAAGTTGTTTTTTATCTCTATAACTTAGAGTAAGAGGATATGTATTTATATTGTATATACAAACAACATTCGTATCATTAGAAGAGGCTGCGATATTCTGAGTTTCAATATCAACATTAATATCTTTAAGCATACGACAAAAATCAGTTACTGGAGCTGTTCTAAAAAGAAACGAATGATTTTTAGGATCATGTATATATTCTTGAACTTCAGTTTCAGTAAGATGTAATTTAGGAAATACTGTTTCAACTACATCTTCAATATATCGATTGTTATAATAATCGATATTGTCAATCACATACTGAATTTCATCTTTTGATTTACAAAGAGCAAGAATTGCTCCTAGATAAAAATCTTGCATATATCTTAAATCAATATAGACATTTTTTATAGGACCAAATGTTTCTTCCATGATTTCGTCAAGATAATCATCAAAAGCGCAGTACTGTTCTTTGTTGTCGGTAGTTTCAATCATGGTATGACCTCGATTCAAAAAGTTTAATTGTTAAGCACAGTATAAGGAAGATACAAAACATATGCGTAAACTAAGTCCAGCTAATGTATGGTTAATGGATGTTGATAATTTTATTCAAAGATATGCTCTCAAAGAAGTAACATCAACATTTATATATGCACCATCTTCTAATCTATTTCATCCACAAGGATTTTTTAGCGAAGAAATATTTGGTCAATTAAATTCACCACAACGTCTTACTACATTTGCATACATTAATTTAAATATTGATGTTTTATCGCCACACATTTTTAAAAATGTTATCGATTTAAAACCATTTTATCATGAAGTCATGCAAGGAAAAGTATATGCTGTTTTTGATGAAGTGACAAGTGAACTCATTCCATCCATACGAGAAAACGAAAATGCAGGAACAGGATTTGTCTTCTTTATGAAACAATTTCCTAAATTAGTATTTCAAAAAACATCTTCTGCTACAAGAAACAACAAAATCAAAACTATCGAATTAAGTAAAAAAGATGGAACTGCTATCATTAATAAAATGATTGTATCTCCAGCAGGAGTTAGAGATGCCAAAGAAATAGGTGGTAGAATATCCATCGAAGAAATTAATAAAAAATATAGCTCACTTTTACGAACAGCAGATTCTGTTAAAACAGCTAAAGAAAACCCTGTTATTGAACAATTTTACGATGGAATCAAATACAATGTTCAATTAAAAGTATATGAAATTTATGCGTATTATAAAAATTTTTATGAAGGGAAAAAAGGCTTTGGTCAAGGACAATATGCACACAGAGCTCTTGTTTATGGAACAAGAAATGTCATCACTTCTTCACAACTTCTTGGAAAAACTCCTGATGATCCAGCCTATCACAAATATGATGAAACTATAGTTCCAGTATTTCAAGCTGCAAAAGCTTTTCAACCATTAGTTATTCATGAATTAAAACGAATTTTTTACAATCAGATATTTACATTAGGAAGTACAAGAGTTCCAGCTATTGATCCAAAAACACTTAAAGTTCTATATGTAGATGTTACATCTGCTCAAGTAACAGAAGCAATGTCTACTAAGACAAGCGAAGATCTCATAGCACTTTTTCAAAATGTTCATATGAGGAATAAACCTGTAATTATTAAAGATGCAGAAAATAAACCTTATTACATTTCCCTTGTTTATGATCTTGGTGATGAAATATATTCATTTACCAATATAGATAATTTTAAAGAGCTTTTAGCTAAAAATGAACCAGAAAAAGCTAATGCATTTGATATAAAGAAAGTTCGTCCAATAACTTATGTTGAAATGATTTATATTGCAACTTATCAAGCTACTCTTGGAAGACATGGTACTGTCACACGATATCCTGCTATTGAAATAGGAAGTATTTATCCTACTAAAGTAAAGGTAGCCACAACAGTTCCAAGTAGAACAATTAAATTTAAATCTCAATATATGCCAGAACAGGAAGTTGTAATGCCTATGTATCCTATCATTGATAAAAGTTCTTATCTTGATAGTTGTATTTTACATCCAAGCAGAACTCCTGGTCTCGGTGCTGAAATTATGTTGCTATGGATAGTTCAAAAATGAAAAATAATACAAATAAAACTTATAAAGGTTTTTATATCCGTAGCAAAAAACAAATATAGCAATCGGCACCTGCTACAGCAATGTAGTATAAAAAATATTCTCTAATTGCTGGAAAATCCTAAAGTCAATTGTACTACAACGTAAGATGAAAATCTAAGCGTGATATGTTAGAAAAACAATTGAATATATCAATGGGTAATCAGCATCCAAGTACCTAAGTCTTACTCATTCGTAAGATATGGTAAAGGTTCAACGACTATCGAACACTATTAATAATTATCTTTTATTAGTAGTAAGTAGAGTACCCTGCAATCGTCAATAATGGCAGTGGGAAATGGGAATCTCCATATAACAATTTGTTATATGGATGAAGATATAGTCTGCTCATTCAGGGAAAGCCTGAAGCTGCGTAATATTACGCGAAGAATATCTGACGAATATTCTTGAACACATAGGGATTATGATGGAGATACCATTAGTTTTAATGGTATTATGTCAGAAGAAGCTAACAGACGTTGTATGGAATATAATAAAACTGCACGAAGTCTGGTAACTGTAGATGGTAAATTTTTAGCTACCGCAAGTATTAACTTATGCAAATCAGTTATTTTTAATCTTACTAGAACCCCTCAAAAATAAAAAAAAATAAAACAACCTACATAGAAGAGGGATAAAATCCCTCTTCTATGTAGTATATTGTTTATATATTAAATTTCAATTTGTTTAATTGAAAACTGCATAAGGCGACTATTTTTCATATTTTCAATTGGCAACTCAACAATGAATCGCTGTATTGTTTGTTCCATATTTTCTTTAGTAAGTTTACTCAAATCATAATTTTTATCTTCTTTAAGTGTTTCTTTTATTTTAGTTTTATATATTTCTACTACAGTTTCAATATCCTTTTCAATATTTGAAGATGTACATCTGATTGAAATAACCGGATGCATCATTGTCATTGCTAGATAGAGTCCATCGTAATATTCATATTCATCCTTTTTCATCTGTTGGTACAACTCGTTGAATCAATATTTTAAAAGCTTGTTCCAATTTGGTCTTTTCGCCAAAATATTTGTTTGTGTTCATAATGTATATCTCCAAAAATATTGTCATTTTTTAAGCAATGCTTGCAATTGTTCTTCAAACCATTTCTTACCATTTTTGGAGACTTCTATTATTGGTATTTTAAGAGACATTGCTTTTATTGATGAAAATTTCTCTTTACATTCACAATAAAATTGTGGTCCTCCAACATATGACCCTAATGCCGGACATTTTGGATGAATTGCATAAATAATAAATTCTGGATATTCTGTTATTATTTTACTATTGGTAATGTTAGGTTTTGTCCAAAATGAGTATTCTTTATATTCAAATTGTTTTATAGTTTCCCAAATTTTAGCTGCTCTTTCTTCAAGTTTTTTCTTTTCTTTGCTCATTGTGTTCTCCTATGTTTAAATTATTTATTAAAAGAAGGAGGATGTTAAATCCTCCTTCTTATTTCAGTGAATTAAGTAATAGTTATAACTTATGAATTTTCAGTATTCATTTCGTAATAATCAAAATGTACCAAAATGTTATATTGAACATCTTCCAAAAGTCCTGCGTAGCAATTCCTTTTGGGAAGATATTTCAAAGGTGCTACTCGTTTGCACAAATGATATTCGTGGTCATTCCATTTTTGAAGAACAGCACAATCTGATGTATTGGTAAAATCGTACTGATCTTTTTCAAAAAGTTTTGAAAATTTTTTAATTTGATGATCATATCCTTTATGAATCTGAATGTTCGTGATTTTAGGATTTACCTTTGTACAAGTAGTTGTAAGCAATTGTTCAACTTCTTTAGAAATATCTTTCTTTTCCTTTACATGCAAAATCGATGTAAGATCATGACTAGGAATTTCCAGATGAGCACGATGATCATAAAAACGTATATAAACAGTCACTTCAAACATAATTCATTATCTCCTTTTAATTATAAAAGTTTCAAACATTCATCCGAAAACCATTGTTTGATTTTATTATTTTCAAGTTTGTTTTTAAGATTGTATTTCTCCACAATTTCATAAGGAATAAATTCAATCTTTAAATCATACACATTCTCCAATGAGTATTTTTGTTGTTGTTTATGATAATATTTAGTTGGGGTTCCAATAAAGGAAACAATGACATCACTGTCAAAACAATAATAATAGTTTTTTGGAAATTCATTTGGTATTTGTATCCAAATGTGTTCTGCTATAAGAATTTGATCATTTACTTCTTCAACATTTGTACAACAAACATGAAGAAACTCATTAGTTGTTCTTTTCTTAGTCAATACTCCTTGTACCGAAATGGGAATGTTAAGATGTCGTGCTAAATATTCTCTATTGAACAATCCAATATAAGATTCATATTCTCGCACACATTTGTTTAATTGTACACAATGCCTATTGGCAAGATTGATTAAACGTCTGATTTCATCTGATGAAATATCAAACATTTTTAAATTGGGGTCATATACAAACTTAAGTTCATCGCCAATATACGGGATAGTGTTTTCAAGTTGAATTACCGATAAACTATCAATATTTTCTCCAGTAACAAGTTTAATAAAAATGGGCATAGGCAATCCGGTTTTACTAGCCAATTGTTTACAGCTGATCACATCATGATTCCTCCTTTAAATATAAAATAGGGTTATCAAATAAATTATATATGTTTAAATATAAAACGAATATTACTGAATAGTTGATGTTTTATCTTGAGTAAAATTAAAAATATTCATTTCTATTTCTTGCATTTTAGATTTATCTTTTATTGTAGAAGAAGTATTATTTATATTAACATTTTCTACAATGTCTTTAGCAGTATTTATAAATTTTTCAGTATAGATATAAGTATTTTCTTTTTCATCAAATTCTACCATATCAGTGCTTATATAGTATTCAAAAAGAAGTATGATCTTGTGTATGGTTGGTGAAGGATATTGTGTACGAATACTTAAAAATTTTATAAACAAATTGGTAAATAAATATCCAGCAGGACTATATCTATTTTCAGTGGCTTCTTTGGTTAAAATAGCTAATCTATTATCATTCCAAATACGACACTTATCAATAACTCTACAAATACGTTTGAATTGTTTACTTGCAGAAATAGAAAGATATTCTTTAATACTTGGTATATCTGAATAGTACAACTCTTCTTGTACTAAAATACTATTAAAAATATCTTTTAAAATTCCTGTACAAACAATATCGTTATCAGCTTCCGTAATGGAATAATATTCTTCTCCTAATGATAAACATTTAAAATGTTGACCATTTTTTATTCTGAGTAAAATAAGAACAATTACTTGTTCTACATCAATATCAACATTAAGAATTTTTTCAAAATTTATTTCTTCCGGATCATTCAAGTTGAATTCAATCTCAGGATAAGATAATTTATGAATTATGTAATCCATTACACATGTGAGCAAAAACGTTCTGAACAAATCGTTATCATGCTCATTGTCAAACATAAATATATAAGGATTGTTAGTATTAAGGAATCCTCTTATTATTAAAATATTTTCATATAGTGGAGAATCTTTAATTTTATCTGAATCTAATGAAGTTTTTGATTCCAAAATATCTGCAATCATAGAAGTTAACTTGACAAAATCTTCTTCTGAAAATGTCATGAAGTATTACTCTCCTTAAATATTTTCTCTGTATTATGATTTTATTCTGTAATAAATGACTGATAGTGATGGTAGGGAAATAATCCCTACCATCACTATCATTGTGCTAGCTCTTTTTTACAAGTCTTCCATCATAATACTTGTATTGATTAGGAGCTGCATAAAATCCATATGGTACCTGATCTGGATAAAAGATCATAGTAACTCCTGGTATGGATTTTACATTCTTTCCTAATTCTTTTGTAGTATGAAACCAAGACTGAACATCAATTTCTTGAGTCAAAGGATTTTTTTTAAAAGTTACAACAATCATACCCACTCTCTTTTCAAAGAAAACTTTTATTTAAAAGTGAATGTTGGATAACGAGAACCATCACCATAAGGTATGGTACCGCCCTTGCTATTCCACACATAAATGATCTGATTTTCATCAGATGTACCACAGACTTCAGCTAGGTTTGTAGGTTTGATAACTTTACCATCTGGTCCAACAACATTAATGAAATTAATAGTAAGTTTATCAGGAGCAAAAAGATTGTTTGTTTCCTCAGCTTCAACTGAACCAGACGTATAGTCTTGCATAATAAGGAATCCGGCCCATTCTGAACGAGCATTCCATTTATCTACAGTACAATTAATAATATTTACAGTTGCACGTTTATTTAGTTTATTAGAAATACGAACAGCGTTAGAAACCTCAGCAAAATGACAATTGGAAATAGTTATAACTGCATCATCTTGATGCTGGAAAATAAGAATGGCGTTATTACTAAGAGGTGCGGTAAAATCAAGACCATCAATAATAACATTTTTGGGTGCAGTCTGAAGACCAATTTCAACAGCATTATATCCAGTCTGAGCAAATGAACTCTTTGTAATTTTTACGTATTCAGAAGTATTTATTTTAACCTGAGCATTAGATGTGGCTTTAGGAAGATCTCCAGTTAAGGAAAGTGATTGTACTGTAACGTCATTTGTTGCAGTCATACTGACTACAGCATTGGTAGCATTCATGCTCTTAACATCAATACTTTTAGCTACAATACTTACAGCATCTTCTACAGGAGTTTCTGCCGCCGTGATAACCATATCTGCTGTAGGTTGATTTAATTCAGATTCAGAATCTATAACAACTGGAACAACATTAGTTTTCTTAAGATCAGTAAGTTGTGTTTCAACAAGATCTAATCTATCAGCAAGTGCTTGAACATTACCTGCCGCCGTGATAACCATATCTGGTTTTCCGGTAACGTCATCCCAACTTACAGAATTGGCAACATCTGCAACTTGAGCAGCATCTACTTTTGTACTTGTTACTACAGAAGTAAAATCGCTTATATCAGCAGAAGTTAAAACATCTGATTTTTTACGATAAAGTTCCAAATCTGTCGCTTTTGCTACACCTGGAACTGTTTCAGCAGTCACTGTAAAATTACCGGTTTCTGCTTTACTACCATCATAAGTAAATGCTTGTACACCATTGTATTTGATGGTGAGAGCATTGGGGTTAGGTAACGCAGTGGGAGCATTTTGAACATTTTCCCAAGCAACAGAACTGGCCATATCTGCAGAAGTAGCAGAATTTACTTTTATTTTTGCAACTTCACTGGTGAAATTAGTAATATCAGATGTTGTAAGATTAACATTATTTTTACGATAAGTAGCTTCTGCAGTTTCAGTAGTTACATAAGAAGATAAAGATTCTTTAGTAGCTAGTGAAGAAATGTCTGGTATTTGATCTGTTGTTGCAATAATCTTATCATCATTAATGGTCACATTATCGATGGTATTAAGATTCATTGTAACTTTGGGAGAACCAAAGTCAGCTTTATTCCATTTACTTAGCATAACGAGATTCGCGCCATCTCCGTCAGTCATGATGCCAGAAATAACATCATGATTCTTCAGTTGAATAGCACGTCTTTCAGGATCATCTAAGAAATGTGAATAAGTAACAACATCATCTTTATTAGTAAGATCAGTAAAACTATGTGTATGTGCAGAAGGAGTAAATTCAGATGGTTTATTGGTTATAGAAACCCAATCTACTTGAGCATTATATTCAACATATCCATCTTCAGAATTAAGCTTGGTTGCATCAATAACTAAATATAATTTACTGTTTTCACGTACTTTAACATGATCTCCGTTTTGAACATCTTCAGAAGTAAGAGCAAAACGTTCAGAATCATGTTCCACTTCAACAAGATCAGGCAATGCAACTGCAGGAATTCTATCAACAGAGATCTTACCGGAAACAATCTGAGAAGCATCGATATTTATAGGATCACTTCCACCTAAACCATGATTATCTGCGTGTACAGAAGGGGTATAAGATTCTGGTTTGTTATTTACATTCTCCCAAGTTACATTGGAAGCAGTATCTGCAATTGCAGCAGCATTGACTTTAGTATTGGTAATAGTAGTAGTAAGATCAGAAACTTGAGAAGAAGTAATGTTAATAGTCTGAATTTTTTCATCAAGTACAGTGTCTAAATTATCTTCAGTTACCATACTTTCAATTTCAGCTTTTGTTACGAGATTACTTACATCAGGAATCTGATCAGTGGTTGCAATTTCTTTGTCATCGTTAATAGTTACAACATCTAAGGTATTGAGATTCATGGTTACGACAGGTGAACCAAAATCTGCCTTGTTCCATTTGCTCAACATTACAAGATTTGCACCAACACCAGCAGTAGTCAAACCAGAAATGCTATCATAATTAGCTAACTGAATAGTTTTTCTGGTTTCAGCAAACGTAGAATATTGAACAAGATTTTCTTTATCAGTTATATCTGCAACCTTATGGGTATGTTCAAGTGGTGCAGCACCAGTCTGTTCATGTGTGACATTGTGAGGGTTGTTCGTATCTTCAGTATGAGTAATAACTTGTTCTTCAAGCAGATCAAACTCTTCAGTAGTTGGTGCTCCAATTTGAGCTGCTGTAGTTCCATGTGGATTATCATTATTTCCAGTATGCGCAGCAAGATCTGTTTTTATGCTGTCTACTTCATTTTTTGTAGCAGCCCCGATTTGAGTAGTAGTTACACCATGAGGGTTGTTAAGATCTGAAATATGGTTCGTTACAGTTTGATTTAGTCCGTCAAATGCAGTTTGTGCAACTGCTCCAATTTGAGTAGTTGTTACATTATGAGGATTGTCAGTATCTTCAGTGTGAGCAAGCAGCATTTCTTCAGTTAAAATACCAGTAACTTCTTGTGCAGTATGAGTATGTTCAGCTGCGGCTGCACCAATCTTACCTGGTGTTACTTCATGAGGATTGTCTTTGTTATCAATATGTGTAGATATCTGATTGGTAAGTTTTAAATCAAGTGCAGCTACAGTTTCAGTAAGAGAACTTGGGGCTGCACCAATCTTACCTGGTGTTACTTCATGAGGATTGTTGGTATTAGAAATGTGTGCATTGAGAGCAGCAGTAATTGTATCACCACCACTTACACCAGACTCGATTACATCTCGTAATTTCTGAACTTCTTCAACACTAGCTACACCAGTTTGTTTCATCCAGTTTAAGTTAGGTGTAACTTCTTGAGAAATAACCATTTCAGTAACATTCTCAGCCTTTGTTTTAACCACTTTAGTCATACAAAACATCCTTTATATTGAGAATATTTAAGGGCTATTGCTTCCGTATAGTATTTTATTACACATGAGATGTTCTCGTATTTTAAATCATTTTGAAAAATAAAAAAAAATAAAATATGAAATATAAGAGAGGAAGCTTAAAGCTTCCTCTCTTATATAAAAATTAGTTTTTATTTATTATGAGTAAGAATCAGATTACCATCCTTACAAAGAATTTGAACTTCATCTCCAGGATTAAGAATGAAATTACAATTGTGCAATTTGGAAGCACTCAAAATAATACTTCCATTTTTCTGCACTTTTGTAGAAAATTTATTGCTGGGATTCCAGTCAACATTGCTGATATCAATGCCACGAATAGCAAGATCACACAAACGTACTTTGAGAACATTTTTGGAACGAATTCCAAAATATTTCATGATATCTGCAGCATGCCATCCTTCCTTAATCATAGAAATAAGATCTGTTTCTTCTGTAGTAAACAAACTAAGATCAATAGATTTTTCTTCTTGTTGATCTTGATTATTCTGTTCACATTCTACTACAGGTTCAGTTACAACATCGTCAATATTATCAACAACAACTTCCGGAGTTTCAACATCCCCTTCTTCAAGCAGATGAACTGCTTTTTCACTAAGTGCAGGAACATCTGGTTCCATTTCTTTTGGTTCCGGTAAAATTTCATTAGAAGGTGTAGTAACAATCACTGCTTGAGTTTCTGTAGGTTTTGCTGGTGTTGTCGGGGGCATATCAATAACAGGACTTGGTTTAGGAGCATATTTTTCATTTGGTGTTTCTCGAAGTATGAGTTTGGAAGTATCGATTTCCAATTTATTAGATACATCCGTTCCATCAGTATAAACTGGACGAAGTAAATTGTAATTAGGAATTTCAAACTTACATTTTTTACATGTATTGATAAATGAAGTTAAATAATATTCCAAATTTTTAGCTACAATAAATTCGTCAATTACTGCGGTAATGTAATTCAACATGTACGTATGTGCTCTGATATAATTCTTTGCACTATCAAAGACAGCATTGCTTTTGATTTCTGTAAAGAATGTTTTATCAAAGCTAGATAAAACTTTAGATTTCAATAAAATTCCAGTTTCACTTGTTGCGATTGCATGTGAATATATGGAATTCATTGTAATCCTCAAATGACCTTTATTAAAATCACTTAAAGTATACGTACTTGGTTGATTCACCCAAATACGACTTACCAAAAAGATATCTGACATTATTGATGCTAAAGCACGTGTAATATCAAGTGCTTTTGTTGGATTTGATTTTTTATTCTGACTAATATCTCTCCATACTGTATTTGCAATAGGAATCATTGCTGTTTTATAAACTCTTGTTGTTCTAAATTTTTGTTTAAAAAGTTCCGCAAGTATTGCTTTCTCTTTGTTTTCGCCATCAGTCAAACAAGGATTGTTCAAAAATATCCAATCACCATCTCTGAAAACATTAATTTCATTTCCTTTAGTGTAAGTCAACATTTTCCAATCTCCTTGGGTTAAAGATTAAATGAGAATTCAAATAAATTATATATGTATGAAAATTATATGAAATATATCACACAGGGAGTATTTCTCCCTGTGTGATATACGAAAGAAATTTTTAACAATAAATAATTACATGTTTTAAATTTAATGCAGTGCTAGCAATGCCTGCAAGGATTTCAGCACCCAAACTTATTTCTATTTTTTTAGATACAGGATTTCTTCTTATCGTAGCAGATAAAGAACCTGATTTACCATTATAGGTAAAAGAAGTAGATCCAGTAAGAGTACTGAGACCATGAATAACAGGCAAACAAACAGGAAATCTGTTTGCTTCAGATTCCTCTAGATCACATCGAATACTTCTAATCTTAGTAATGTCAACTTCATCTTCAAGAAAATGTTCAAGATCAAGATGTACCCATCCGGCACTTCTATTAAGAGGCTCTGTACCTGCCCAAACAATACTTCCTTCTTTGAACGGAATTAAAGTAGAATCTTGTTTACTATCAGGATTTGATATAGACCAAAGAGCATTTTCATTAGGTAAGTAAATTTCAGTATCCTGAGGATTAACAACATATCCTGGGTCATCTGAATTATCAGGATCAACAAGTTTCCAACAAGATTCATTTCCAGACAAATCTTGAATAGCTATAGTTTCTTCAGACATTCCTTTTAAACGAAGTCCTATTTGCAGATAAATACCTGAAGATTCTTTTACACTTTGATTCCAAATAATTCTAAATTGCGGACGAATAATATTATCAAGATCAGAATAATCTTCAAATGGAATATATCCAAGAGGATAAACAGCAGATATAATTCCAACATCCATTTTATTTACAGGATTTTCAATATTCACTGCAATATTAGCATCAAATAGGAATTTAGTATGTTCCGTTTCTATATGTAAATTCATAGTGTCAGCAGTAAATACCGTATCTGAACCAGCTACTTTATAAAGACTGGCGATAGTCCACCAATGAAAATCAGTATCAGAAGACTGAATTTTTCTTAGGATAGCTTTGCCTGATGTAACATCGCCATAAGAAGGCAGTCCATTTTTAGCAAGTATACGCATTTGTTCCTCCAACGCAGCCATTCTTGTCAATAAAAGTTGAGCAAATTTAGTTTCTCCGATTGTATCGGCAGTAATCATTTGGGTGTCAGTAATATATCGAATGATATTTTCCTGAGTCTCTCTAATTTCTCTTAAATCATACAGTGTACACTGACCACCATAGGCATGATAATTAATCTTGATTCGCCCAACAAATGGTTTAATAATAACAATAAAATTAAATAATCCGGAAGTATTGGTTGTCCAGTGAAGTTTAAAAAAGTTTGGTTCCCAAACCTTATAATCTTTATCTTCAACAAGAAGAGTATCTCTTTCTGCACCTACGGAGTATACTTCTAGACTATCTTTAAAGAATGTGCCCGCAAGAGGATGAATAATATCTACTTGATTAGGAACATTAACTTCATGTATTTCGTTTGAAATAAAATTTTCTGGTTTTGTTTTGTGAGGGTCAGGCTCCAATAATAATGGAGTACCATCAACCTCACTGATATTATCTTTAACTGGTTGAGTAATTCTTTTTAACATTGTCAAATCTTGCATCATGGCAAGAAGCACATCAGGCGTAAATTCAACAATATGATCAGATTGTTTTATAAGAACTTCAGCTGTTACTGGATATAATCTTTGATAAGAAAAATTAACTGTATAATCAGCTACAAATGGTTTTACAAAAGTAACTGATTTAATAAGTGTTCTATTAAAAGTATCATCCAAAAGTCTCATATCAGACATTGCGCTATAGTCGATATCACTATCTTGTATAACCCAATCGTCACCTTCTACTAATGTTCTTTGAGTATCTTTATTATTAGTTGTACCAAGTAATGTTATTACAAGAGTATCTTTAAAGACGCTGTCGTAAAGTGAAACAACTTGATCTTGCTTAATGATACGTTTGATATCATTACTTATTTTATATAAGGCATTTTCACCTGTTAAATCCGGAATTAAATATTGTGACATATATTGCATTCCTTATATACGAATGAAAAATTCTTGAGCATATGATTTATTGACCTTGTTCAGCTTCATTTTTTGCATTTGCTATACCAATAATAATTTCTTCATAAGCATTGCATCTATCTTTTAAATGATCAATTTGTTTTCTCAATTCAATATTTTCTGAAAAATAATTAACAATTGTTTTTGCTGCTTGTTCTCTATCGGCAACAGCATCTTTGTATTCTTCATCAGTAAGCCATTTTTCACCAATACTGATAATATCTGGACCATTAGTAAATCCAAGCATAGCACTTAATTGTTGTTGCAAGATATTTTGTACATATACCAACTTATCTTCATCTGGATAAATACCAACACGAAGAGCTATTGCAAAATCAGAATATTTCTTTACATTGTAATTTGGTACTGTAGAGAACAATCCTTCTGGAACATACCAAACAATCGTTTCATCTTCAGGATCTACAAGCTTATAAATTTCTTGTGTTCTATAAGTATTTACATCATTTTCAAGATCCGTTTGTGTTTTACCAACTGCTTCGTATGTAGGAAGTAATGATAAATTATCGTCAAGTAACTCAACATAAGCATATATTTTTTTAACAGTGTATACACCATCTAAAGAAGAAAAATCTGAGATAAATGAAAATTTATATGTCCAGTTAGGTTTTAAAAACATACTATTATGACCTCTCTTATTACATTGTTCTATATCATTAAAACTAATCACTGCAATATCATAGCATTACACAACAACACTATATAAGAAGACATACCCCTTATATAAGGGGTATGTCTCTCTTTTCTATGTATTTATAAAAACAATATAAGAAAAAGATTTGTTGTGTTTTATAAGTCTGTCAGTTCATGTACTGGAACAACACACAATGAATTTGTTTTATAGTTAGACATGGCATATATTTTTATCTGATTACTCATACAAACCACATCCATAGCATATTTTTCATTACGTTCAGTAGAACTCCATGCCCCATTTTTCGTCCATATCTTTTCTAAACTGTTATTCGGATATTCTTCCAATGTAGGATCTAATTTGTCTATATATGTACGTTCAACATAGATTCTCATAAGAGTATTAATATTGGGAAGATCACAAGCTATGTTATCACCTATGATTTGTTTTCTACAGTGCTGTACCGCTTCTGGTTTATATCGAGTACTATCAAAATCGAATGTAATAATTGTATCGGTGTTATACTTTGATGTGTTGGGATCTATTGATTTAGCATTGATGTCTTCATCAGAAATATCTGTTCGTGTTTCCCATCCTTCAAAGGATATCATATCTACACCATATGGGTAGAGATCAGTAACCTGTTCTTGAGGACCCCACATCAAATGTTCATCATCCATACCTATTCTATATTTTGCATCTAATACTAATATTTTTCTATCTACTCCATCATTAAAACATAATACTGATCCTGGTAATGTAGTATGTCTATAAAGTTTTCTACCAGAAGGTAAAGTTATTATATCCTCTTTATATAAATTAGCTATTGCAGTTGCGGAAGAACAAGACATAACTATTGCCATAATAAACATCCTTTATATAGATTGATTTTTCAAATAATATATGAGTGTTATTTGTTTTTTTTTGTAAAAAATTACAGATATAGGACAGGAATAAAAATTCCTGTCCTATATTAAGTATTACTCTATGATTGCGTCACGATCAACAAATGGTACATCATCAGGATTGTGATTTTCTATAGGGGAATAACTTGCTCTAAGATATGAATGTTTGTTTGGGCAATATCCACAACGAGTACACACATATCCAACAGTTTCCATTTTATACATTGTATCACAATTGCATTTGGGACATTTTACTTCAACTTCAGTGTTCATAAATGGTGTCCTTTATCCGTTTACCTTTTTAATACTTCCATCATCATTATAATCATTAGCCATATCAAAATGAAACCAAGTAATTTCTACGCCTTTACTATATACTTCAATACGATTTATATATTTAAAACATTCAGCTTCTTTTGAATAATTTGTTTTAAAACCAGGTTTAAAACAACCATATTTTTCCATATCTTTACGTATTTCAGAAGCAGTGGCATTTTTAAAATTACAATCCATTGCTTCACCAAACTTATGTGCACTAAGAAATGCACCTACAGAAGAATTTGTTGGTCTAAATCCTCTATATTGATATGACCCACCACTTTTCCAATTATTTATGGTAACAGGACCATATTTTTCACGAAGCATATCAATAGTTTCCAATACCAGAGGATTAAAAATCATAAAACCTTTACTTAAAAGACCTTTCTTTTCAATATCATTGTAATAACTTTCAGGAACCAATTCATAAAGTTTTACATACTTTGGTGTATACATAGTTTTCTCCTATAAAGAAATATGAGGTGTAGAATCTGATTTTTTCTTGATTTCGTATGGTTTATACAATCGTATAAATTTTTGCATTTCTTCTTCTGAAAGTACTACACATGGTATTTTTTGTACTTGATCAAATGCAGCATGTGCAACACGATGCACACCATCAAGAATGGTATTTTTGTACATAATGATTGGATATGAATAATCCGCTTTGAACATTCTTTTAACATGTTTAATCAAATCAAACATATCCATAGGAATTTTTTCAGGAGTATCTTCAGTTTGTTTAAATTTAGGCCAATAATGACCAATTTTCATATTTTTTAAAAAAGATTCACTGACATAAAAATCTGTTGGAGTTTTATGCTGACAAAAATCAATAAGATCTTTAGACAAATAATGTTGACCTTTATACCCGAATGTTCCTATCATCCAGCAAATACCTCATTGTAACTTTCCTTACTCAAAATGTGATATTCTATTTTGTTACTTACGAAAGAGAACCATATTTTTTCATCGATAATATTGGTTGTAGCATCTGACAGAGTTGATTCACCCATAGCAACCGCCATACAGCGATTTAATCGAATAGCAAAATCTTGAGTAGTAGAATCCATATTTGCAAATGCACTATCCATTTGATTATGGAATTGATATGTTGGGTGTAATTCATAAATACTTTGTTTATCAGATTCATTTAGAATATCAGGTAAGGACAATATAAATATTTCAGATTGTGCACAAGTAAGCAATTCTTGATGATCAGGAATATAAGTACCTTCATATGAAGGAAATAGTTGACTAAGTTTATTATCAAATAAATTAAGTGCTATAACAGATGGAAAAAACTTTCTTTCTGGACGAATAGTAATATGATCCCAAATAGGTAGCATATAAAAAATACCAACAACAAACAGATCAGGAAGAACATCTTCCCATTGTTGTTGACTTGCGATACCTAAATCTAAAAGAACATCTCTAATAGCCTCTCTAATTTCCATAGTTGTAGGTTGTGCACCTTGATACAATATACCAAACGGCAACAACTGAGTTGATACTGGATTTCGTAACACATATTTTGTTTTATATGTTAGAAATCCTGAATGATCTCCTCCAGCAACAGGAATCTCTAATTCACCAAAAGAATATTCATTTGATTTGATAAGCATATCTACTGGACCAGAAGCTTTTGATGGATCGAGAATATATCTCGGATCTACTGGAAGAACTACTTTACAGATAGTTGATAATGGATAATCTTCATTAAAAGCATCTCGTCCTACCCAGATTTTAAATTCTAATGGATCGGAGATTTCTGCAAATTTTACTTTAAATCTAAACCAAGTGGCCATTTGTAATGTACCAGCTGGGTTAATCATAGTGGCAGTTACTTTAACTGGAGATAAAGTTAATGATTTTGCCACATACACATCTTTCCAATTAGAATCTGTAGAAAGAATAGATTCGATAGTAGATAATGATTTGGTATTTGCAAGATAAACATTTTCAAAAATACCAAACAATTTTTGATACTCAGCTGTAGTTATTTTAGAAGAAAAAATTTCCGGATCTTCTTGTTTACTTGTATCAAAGTGAAATTGAATAACTCCAGAAATAGTTTGATTATTATAAGAAAGTCTACTTGTTCTTGGATCAGTTATTACGCCATGTTCATGAAAATAGTTTACCATGTTATCATCTAAATAACAGACATTAGGAATATTTTCTTTTAGACTTACAGTAGACTTTGGATGAAATACAGTGTCGGTGATAAATCCATAGATCATACTTATTAATCCTTTTTAATGTATATAGTAATCATATTCTTGGTTTCATCAATTCAATAAGCATAGCATTTTCATAACAAATTTGATCATACACGAAAACAAAAAAAAATGAATCAATAAATTGAGTTAGTAGGAGATCTATATGATCTCCTACTAACTATTAAAATTTATTAATAGATAAAATCCTTTTGAGTTATTTTTTTTTAGCATGTCCAATTGATTCGGGAATGGTTTATTTTCTTTCTTCTGGATAAATTTGCTATAGCTGATTTAATTAGGATATCTGATAAACTGCTAACACAGGTATTAATCTGTCCTTCTGTTAAACTTGTGGAGCTTTGTTTTATATAAAGGCTTCTGATCAATTATAAAAGTTTTGAATTTGATTTTACACTTATGATAAATTGGTAATTAATGGGTTAATTGTCTACTTTGTTAAATTAATATCCTTTCTGAATTGAGTGTTTGGATGTGATAAACTATGTATTGATGGTTTAACTTCTAATTTTGATAAAAATGTATTTTTAAAATTTTTCTTTGTTGATTTTGTATACGAGTGTATATCCTACATTCATAGCTGATTGTAGCTTAATAGATAATTTTCCATCACGAAGAAATTCATCGAGCTTCTGTTCACAAAATAAATATTCTTCATATGTTGGAGATTTTGGCATACCAAAAATACTAAACAACCATGCTTTATTATAAAGAGTATCGTTTTTGGTTTCTTTCAAAAACGCTCTAATATTTTCAGTAATTATTTCGTCTTGAGTAATACCAATTTCATATAAATTATCGTCATTAAGTTTGAGAAATCCGTTTTCAAGAAGAGCGGGTAATACAATTGTTTCAACATCAACTTCATACCCATATTCATCAATTTTATAAATACGAAGAACTTCAAGAAGTTCTTCTTTTGTCATAGGTTGATCTTGACGTTTCTTAAATTCTTTTCTAAGTTTAGGATAAATAAATGCTTCAATTTCAGTAGTAACCATTGCTATTATTTCCTCCTTGTATTAAAATAAATAAAAAACTGAATGGGTTTGGATTTATTGTATTGCCGCACGATGGTAAACTTTTTTATAATGATTTATTAGTAAATGGTGATAAATTTAAAAAGGACGGATTATATTTTTTTTCCTCTGAAAAATTTAAAGATCTTTGAGTTATTTTCCCACATTGTCAAAATTAGTACCAGTTGAGTTAATCAAATTCCTAGATAAATTCAATCATTTTGTATTGTTAATTTAGAATGACAAATTTTACATAAATTAATATAGATTCATAAATATGAATGACCAGTGTAAAAAGTCACTGGTCATCCATTTTATATTGCTGTTTTATTCACCAATTAACTTAGCATTTCTTTTTTCTGCCCTTTTTGCTAACTTTTCTTCATATGCCTTTAATATGTTGACATTGTACGAAATGCTTGCCGGAATTTTTTCAGGATGCCAATGTACATAAACCATCCGTACATCTTTGGGTTTCTGATCATTAACCCAAATAGTGTGAAGTTTTGCTTGAAGACCAAGCTTACTTTCACAATACGGAGTTTTAACAGGAATACCTTCAAGAACGCACCAATGGATATACAGATCAATAAGAAACATTTTGATCATGTATCTTCTAGACATGTTTTCAATGCGAATCTTGGGGTACGCAGGCCGCATCTTCGGACGACCATTTTCCTCATAAACAATGTTGCCTTTAGACGTACATTCGATCAAAGCTTCTGCACGCCAAGGTTCATTATTTAATCGATTTTTATATTCATCATAGATCTTCCTGTACACTCCTTTTCTATCCAACATAATGATGGAAGGTGCGAGAACACCAATTAATTTTGACTTAATCCAAGGATCATAAGTCAAAGACTTTTTTATCTTAACTGTTCCATCTGCAGCAATGTACTCTCTATCAATCATGTCACTCTTAGCCTTCGTTCTTCCTGTTCCATCAGGAAGAACATCAAGTCCAGCGTACATGTGAAAAGAAGCAGCAGAGTTAGCCTTATGTGGGTTAAATTTTGAAATAATGCAGGCCGCCATCTGAGGACCACAACCTGGAACATACTTCAAGAAATACCTATAAATAGGAAATCTATCCAAAATTATTGGAAATTGTTTTACCAATTTCTTTTCAGAGTTAAGGAGCGTGATATACTCTTTAACAAGAAAATACATGATGCTATCTTGAATCGTAGATGTTTCATCTCGCATTTCTTTGATGATGCGATCAAGTTCTTTGGTAGCAGCAGAGGATTCAAATGTTGCTAATGTATCACTATCAATCGCAATACCAGCTCTTACCATTTCATCCATCAGCTTTTTATCCAATCGACTGGCAACTAATCGATCAGTAATTCTTTGATATTCTGTACAAATACGATCCATGATTTTAATGCAGGCACTATCCTTTTTCTGACGTTCCTTTTGAATCTTTGCTGAAACTTCTTCATCATCCAAATCATTTTCACTTGAAATCATTGATTGCATACCAGCGGCTTCAGCAATAGGTTTGGTAATATCTCCGGGAGAAATACGAGAATAAATAGGAGTGCCTGGTTCATTACCAAGCAATTGATTGTACAAAGCAAAAATACGTTGTCCAACCATTACTCGAAGTTTCTGAAAATCATACACTGATGATACGATACTTTTAAGTATTGTTTCAGCATAAGAAACAGTATCACCGGCATTCATCCATTCGCCAAATTCAGGATCGGTATAATGAAAAATATCGGGACCATGACTAAATACAAGCTTTTGTTCATCACCAATCGTAACAAGTTCCATGTGTTGTGCTGACATTTTCTATTTCTCCTTTTTTATTTTTATAAAAATTAATGTACAATCTAAATGTTTTAATGAATTTGTTGCCTATGAGTTGATTTCACCCAAATTGATAAATTAAGCTTGTGTTGAGTTATTGATGAACTGTGATAAGATTAATAATGATTGGTTTTATTAACGCCCATTGTCAAATTTTTACTTTTGAGTTTTATTAACGAAGCCTGATAAAATCATGTTTCTAATTGTTTTTTTTTAATTTTTCCGATAAATTATCGTCCATTGAGTTATTAAACTTTAATCTGACAAACTGGAGGTATCTGGGTTATTATTAAAGGGTAATGATAAAATCTCATAACGATGAATTCTTTGATATTGATGATAAATTTAATTCCAATGTGTTATTACTAAAGTCCGATAAAATTATCCTTTAGTGGTTTAATACATCTAAATTTTTGATAAAATCAGTTTCTGTGAGTTATTTTTGCCAAGTGCTAAAGTTATTAATACTGGATTTATCACACCCGGTGATAAATTAAACACTCATGTTTTAATAACCATTTGCGACAAAATTGTTTCACATTGGTTTACTATCACAAAGAGATAAATTGTTCTGTGCTGGGTTCTATCATTTCGAGTGTTTGATAAATAAGTTATAATTAGAGAGTGGAGTAAAATACTCCACTCTCTGTAATTAAATTATTCGATCATCGACTAGCATCCGCATACATTCTTGCATTTTCAATATATGCTTGTACACTACCTTTTCCTTTAAGTGTATTGTATCTTATTCTCCAAAGAACAGCACGAGAAGATCTATCTCTGCAAAGATCTTGCAAGTTATGACCAGAAACATACCAATATTTAATAAGACACATGGCAGTTTGCCATGGAATATTGTGAACATAATTCCATTCATCAGTCTGTTTCTTTTCCCAAAATACCATTACTTCATTGTACACATCCTTATGACGATATTTGAGCCAGTTCAAAAGATCTTCTCTTGTTTCTGGTTCCATTTGATAGATGCCAAGTGCAGGTCCACGCTTTTGCCTAACAAGTTGACCTCTCAATGATTCTACTGCTGCTGTTTCCAAAACAATATCATGAATCTCCTTACTTGTGGGACAAATAGACAATCGCTCCATGACATTATAAATTGTTGATGAAAGAAGCGATGTTTTAATAGGTTTTCCTCCCTTCCAAGACCATACTCTAATTCGATGTTCTACTGATTTTCCAGTGTATCTAGTAGAATGAATATTTTTCTTTTTCTTTATTGCTCGTAATTCTTTTTCTGCTATTGCAATTTCATCTTCAGTGTCATCCTCCTGATCTTTAATTATTAATTTTTCCTTAATAAGAGTATTTTCTTTAGGAGGTGGAGCTGCTACAGCAGTAGGAATTAATGCAGGTTCAATGGGTGTGTGATCAACAATTCCTCTTACTGATGGAAATGTTTGTAATTGTGGATAAGGAGTTCTTAATTTCATTACTGTTGGTGGCAGAACTGTTGCACTTGCATAATCCTCAATTCCTGAAAATGCTGCAGATGCAATAAATGTTACTACACCAGTTCCGATCAACAGTCGTTGCCAAATACGCAGTTTCATCGTATACCTTCTTTTTAAAGGTGAATGTTTTAATTTAATATGATTGGGTTTTATTTGGATCAATGTGACAAAATAGAGTATTTAGGTTTACTTTGCTCGCGTTGCTAAATTTATATAACAATAAATTTCACTTTAATGGAATAGATTAAGTTTAATTGATAAAATAATGAAGATCTGGGTTAATTACTACTTGTGATAAATTTTACATTATCGAAAGGTGAGGTACTTGTGTCAAATGATAAATTGATAAAAAATGGGTTGATTTCTCCATTAATGACAAAATTTTAATCATTCTGGTTTAATTAGTCGTTCCTGATAAGCTTGTTTGTTATGTAATTTATGCTAAGTTGTGGCAAATTCGCTGTTTTAGTGAGTTAATTTTCATCTCTGCTCTATTTCTATATACAAATTAGGTATATCAATCGTACCCATACCTGACAAATTATTCGACTTATTTAGAAGATCGCATATTTGTGAATATCCATTACAACTTTCTTTTGGATAATCCAAAATATACAACATTGGGTTTACCCAATAATCTTCAAGTTGAGTCTGAGTATATCCGATAATTTCATCTTCTTTATTTCGTCGAAATTTTTTGCCCAACCTATGCCTCAATGAAATATTTACTTCTTGTACATTTTTTCTTGCTAAAAGAACCCCCAATGATTTACATTCAAATAAATGTCCTTTAAAATACTTATTTAAATTAGGAAATGTAAACATTACATTTTCTGTAATATTTGTTTCTAATCTAGATACTTCTTCTCGTTTCTTATCTACATCAGTTTTAAATGAGTTTTCTACCGCACCATACGTACCTCTAAAAATAGTATTGATTGTTTTTGGATATATGGGTATATTTACAAAATATTGGAGCCCTCCAAAAAAACCTAGTGGGATAGGATCAAGATCTTCATTAAGAGCTTCAGCGGTTCCCAAATAAAATAAGTTATTTTTACTATTGTGAATATTGATAATTGGATTATCTTTTACAACAATTCCACAAACCTCATTTACATCCTGTTGTAGATATTGCGAACAAACAATCTCTTTAGTTAAGATATTTTTGGCAAGTAAACCTTTTAATACTATAAAACGTGGAGTAAGATTAGTTGGAATATACTTCATCAATTGATCTGGAATAATAATATTATTCACAATCGATTGCTTGAAGTCGTTCACTAAATTAACAACATTGTCAATAAGAAAACAGAAATGTGATAGGGGGTTTTTCATTTTTAAAAATCCTTTTCAAAGTACTTCTAGCACCTTGAATTGCAGAATCACTCATTTTCGTTCCATATGAAAGAGTAATTCTTTCGTTACTGGACGGATATGTCCATACTTCATGCTTTGCTTTCAATGTACATGTAAACCCCATCGATTTCAGTACACGTCTAAACTCCTTTGGATTTGTAATTCCCATACATGTAAAACCTCTCTAGTTGAACGATTTTCTTTTCTTCTTATTTAATGCATGAGGTATGTATCTTTCGATACATACCTCAGCTCTATCATTAAAGTTATATATAATTGATTTTATTACGAAATTTTAGATCACTGCTTCTTTTCTTCTTCAGGATTAAATTTATCGTAAACATCAATCATTTCTTTAACATATATATCGTACAAATCACTAGCTACTGTTTGATTAAGGGCAATAAATTGAATTCCTTTTTGGTTTTGATTTTCAGTATCTTGCAACACTATAGTCATATCACTTTTATTGTCAGCATTAGCAAGAATATATACAACCATATTTTCATATTTGGAAATAATTATAGAATAATATTTCCCGCCTTCAACTATAAAAAATTTATTAGAAATAAATTGATTGACTTCTTCTTTAGTAGTAAATTTATTAAGTTCTCGATGTGTCACTCCAATAGCAGGAATAATAAGATACAATTCTAATGTACTGAATACATAACCAAGATCTTTTGTCTCATTATTTTCAATAACAGCATTTAATTCGTTATTGGAATCTGTAATCTTCATTTGAGTATTTCTCCTTACATAGATTTTATTTATTCGTCATCTTCATCGCCGCTACATTCACCGCTAACATCGAATACAGAATCAAATTCAACTTCTCCTAGTTCAACATATCCAGCTTCTGTTAAGATTTCTTTAGCGGTATCTACTGCTTCATCATCATCGTCTAGATCCAAAGAAGTAAATGCAACATAATTGGTAGGAGTAGTTCCTGGTTTAACATAAACTGAAGTTGTACCAGAATCATCAATGCAAATAACAATATAATTATTTTCAATCAAATTTTCCAAAGAAACTTCAGTATCAATATAACTCATAATAACTTACTCCTCAAATAAATATTCTCTTGACAAATAAAATGCACGTATCGTGTACGGAAGCCAACTTTGATCATTTTGTTTTACAATACCAAAAACAATTTGACCATTAATCGGAGATTTTTGAGCTAATCTATATATTCCTGTTGTTGCTCCTTCTGGTTCAATCGACAATCCATATGTAAGCAAGAAATAACGTCGCAATGTATGATAAAACAGCTTTGATTTAGTTACTGATTTTTTATGAATTTGAAATTCAGAAGTACATATTTCAGAAAATCCTTCTTCTTCATTCGTTATGATTATTTTTAATATTGTCAACATTTTGCAACTCCTCAAGAGCTATTTTATAATCATCTTCAGTTATTTGATTAAATATCATATTCCATACGTTATCTTTGATATTATAACAATTTTCAATACTTTGATCCAATACAGAAGAAATAGATTCGTTAGAAAATAAAGCATCTAAAAATTTCTTTTTAAAATTGTGTCTATTTGCAGAAAATGAAAATACCGCTATTTTAGCATCTATTTCAATATCATCTGGTACAGTGTATGCTACAAAATAAAATTGAGTTTCAACTTCACTAAATTCACAACGACAAATGTCAAGATCGGGCATCTTTATTTCTCCTTTTTAAATAAATATTTATTCTAACAAGAAGAGAATTATTCTCTTCTTGTTAGATGTAATTATAATAAAAATCTATTCAAGTGTTCTTTCTTTGTAGCAAACAATAAACGTATTTTCTATAACCGTGCTTGCAACACGATATTTATTATTTTTCCATTGTTTTTTGACCCAATTTTGAAGTTTACGAAATTGTTTATTATCTTGCGTAGAACAATAATAAAATCCTAACTTATGACTATTTGTACTATTATGAGAAAGTACATAACCTAAAGCTTTCGATTTACTACTGAGAATAGACATAAGCTGTTCTCTAGTTTTGCCATTAGGCAATTGCAATTGATCAAGATAGCCATAAATAGTAGTGCATCCATCATAACGTTTCTGATTAGAATTGTAACAAGATAAAACACGTTTCATCATTTCAAGTGTTGTTTTACAATTATAATCAGTCCAAGTTTCATTATCAGGATCGTATTTGATAAAACGGACACGTTCAAAAACAGTTCCAAATTGTTTATAGAACATACGTCGTGTTTCTTTAGCATGTGTTAAATGCTGTACATTATTTGGAAAAAGCTGATGAGAATAACTTGTATAGAAAATAAACTGTTCAGTCGAAAGAATTTCTCGATTTGAATTTTCAGGAGTCAGATACACAAATTCCACATTGTGTAACTTACCATAAATAAATTCATACTTGCAGTTTTCACTCAAATAAAAATTTATAAGATGAACAAAAAGTTTTGTATACTTATTGTGTTGGATACAATTTTTAATATAATCTACTTCATTCTTATTCAATATGACAAATGGAATTTGAGTTACATGTGATATGTCATCAGTAACTTGATCTTCTTCAGATTTGCCCTCATTTCTATAATCAAATTTGGTGGGAACAATATTGGTAAATTTTAAAATAATATTTGTTCCAAAATTTAAAAATGGAGCAATAATTACTTCTATATTGTTGAATTCATCAGTAAATCTTTTAATATCAAATTCCAATGGATGAGGTTCAAAAATCGGTTCCCACGACTCTACATCAGGATCAGGTTCACACGAATATACATTAGAATCAATACGTTCTTTCATAAGTCTTACTCCTTGATTTGTGACCAGTCAATTACAGGAATCATAACCACCAATTCACGGTTTATACTCATGTAATGAATGGGAATTGGTAATTTTTTATTTGTCTCATGTATCCATCTCACAACAGATTTAAATTTTCTTTGATTTTTATATAAACAAGTTTCCTCTTTCAATAGTAAAGTCATACAACTTCATACATTTATTCCTTTTCAGAATATCCAGTTTTTAAAATATGTTCAAATAATTGAATAAATTTTTTAACATCTTCTTTTTCCCAAATAACAAACAATTCACTGCTGTCATAACAATTGTCACTGTCAGCTTCAAACATGTCGTTATATTGATTGGGAATTATTTTACCAATATACGAATTATCTATAGGCAAAAAACAAGTATCTGTTTTTATATCTGGAGAACTAAGAAATTTAAATATTGCATCCGATGCACCACTAGGTTCATTTATATTGATGTATGAAAAATCAAACGGATTATCTTCTTCATCAAAAATATTGTTCAGTTTCATTTGCAATGATCCAAATACAACTGGAGTCCATCTAGAATACAATGTTCCATAAGGAAGATCATAAAATCCTTTCTTGTCTGTAATGTACATCATTCACTCCTTTTGTGTTTAAATTGTGTTACAGTTCACTTACTTTTATTTTTTCTATTTTACCTTCATTGGTAGTAAAATAAATATTTTTAAGTTTCACATATTTAATAAGATTTGTACACATTTGACAAGGTCTTGCCAATCTAAATTCTCCAAAATTATTTAGACGCATTACAAAAATTTCACAATTAGAAAGTTTAGACCAATCGAGTCCTAACAGTGCTGCCTGCTCTGCATGAAGAGATCGATCCCACAATCGATATTTCATACAAATAGAAGAACCTCTAATTTCATTGTGAGCATACGAAATAATTCTTGATTTATTAAAAATAACTGCAGACATCTTTTTTTTATAAGTAGACTTGTTGCATTCTTTTATAGCCAACTTTATTATACCATCCGTCAACGACATAAAGTACCTCAACAAAAATGGAATAGTATACTATTGTTGTTATACCTCATTTTTTACATTATTACAAATTCTTACTAAAGAATACAATTATTACAAAGTAGTAATATATGAATAAAATTTATATGAAATAACTAGAGGATCGTAATGATCCTCTAGTTACATAATTTTTTACAAAAAAAAACAGCAAGAAATATATAAATACTATTGAATATAATGCATACTTTCCTACAATTAAGGAGTCTGATTTATGCTTCCTACTATTATAGAAAAAACACAACCAATAACAGGTGCCACTTCAACAACATCTAGTAAACCTGGATTAATTCCATATATTCCAGCAGGAGCTGATGGATATCTTCATACAAGTGGTGAATTTAAATCTATTGCTAACAATGGAGAAATCAATTATTTTTCTCCACAATTGGACTACGATAATCAAATTGTTATTGAAAAATTTGCAGCTGATTTCCCAGATCCTCCTGCAACAGAAGCAGAAGAATTAGAATTTAATGAATTTATAGCGCCATCTAATGGTCAACTGATAGCATATGGTGGTTCTTATACTTCAACAGGACAATGGTTAGGTTATTGGGCGCACATTTATCCTGCTGACAATTCTCCTAAATTAAAAATAAATTTTACTGGATACAGATTACCATCTCAAAATTATCAAAGTGTGTTTCAATTATGTAGTGGACCATACACTCTTTCTAAAGGTGATAAATTTTATATGGTTTGTAATGGTGCTGTTAAAAAATTAGACCGTACTGTATATACATTTATACCATATAAATATCAAAATGTAACAGATGCGACTTTGTTAAATGCTTATTACTCAACTGAAATAAATTATGATCAACTTGAAAGCTATCCAATAAATCCAGTAAATTCTGATATCAACAATGATATTACAATTGCTACATATACAGCAACAGCAAATGGTATGGCTTTGGTATATGTACAAAATGCAGGAGCTTCTGAACAAAAAACTTGGGCAGGGTTTCGTATAAATATTACCACTTCTTCTGGAAAAACAATAAGATGTCCTTCCAATGCTGTGCGTACAGCTTCTGGAACTGCTTTATTACAAACAGTGATAATGAATAAAAACGATACCATTTCTGTAATAATACCCGCAACTTATACAAATGTTGAAATAGGAAATATTCAATTTGCTCCTTTTAAATATCAAAAAACTAACGTTTTATATAAAGATCGTATTGTGAGAAAACTTGGGGAAATATTTATATATGCTGGAACAGATATTCCAGACAACTCTCTTCCTTTTGATGGGCAAATTATATCAGAATGTGATGTTATATATCCTGATTTTTATACTTGGGTTATTAACAATGGTAAAACAATCACATTAGAAGAATATGAGACTACAGTATCACAGTATTCACAATGTGGTTATTTTGGTTTAGATACAACTACTAAAACTGTAAGATTGCCTAAAATAAAAGCTTTTATTCAAAATGCTGAATCCGTGTCTGAAATAGGGGAAGTTGAAAATGCAGGTCTTCCCAATATCAATGGTTCATGGACTACTGGATGGCTAGATGCTTACATACCTACTGTAAATACATCAGGTGCCATAGCTAACAAAAATTTAGATGCTATTGAACATATCTGGGAAGGTAGTAGTACTAAAGTAAATAATCCTTATGAGGTAACATTTGACGCATCTCGTGTCAATGCCATTTATGGAAATTCAACTACAGTAACTCCAGATAATGTAAAATACAGATATTTTATTTATATAAAAAATGAATTTACAGAAATAGAAAAATTAGCAACTCGTGCCATTATGCCTGTTAGTGATAAGACTAAATATACTACTTATACAGTAACACCAATCAACGGATCTTTAGACAATTTTCACATTGCTCCAACAGATGGATATGTGCGAGTTATAATAGATCCTGCAGATACGAGTATTTCTTCCGGTGTTATTTTAGCAACATATACTTCATCAACTACAAATGAAGATATTACTAGTATGGCAAATGGTACATCTATGATAGAAAAAGAAATTTTATGTCAAACTGGTACTGTTAATTCAATCAGACATCGTCTGTCAGTTCCAATTGAAAAAGGAAATAAATTTATGCTTTGGATGCATAGTCCAAATGATATACAAGTTCTTGATTATTCTTTTATTCCTTGTAATGGTGCTTAAACTAAAATTTGTTTTACAATAAATTACCATGTAACAGAGTGGATATTTTTCCACTCTGTTACACATTAGTTGTTTAACAAGGGTACATATATGTATATCCTTCTGAGGAACAACAATCACAAAACTTTAAAGGACATACTCCTTCAGAATCTCCATACTTTTTAAAATGATTGTAAACACTACCACAATTTTGTATAAGTATGCTTCTCATCTTACTATATGTCCAATCAGAATGTGCAACGTTTTCACACTTAGAAGGAGGATTAGCTTTACACTGTTCTATTTTAGCATATATGTAATTGGTCTCATCCCAATCTGATGCACTTGCACTCGTATATATACAATTACTACAGCTTGTAGATGTACGAGTTGTACTAGGTTTTGATCCTGTACTACTACAATACGAATCAGAAACTTCGGTACCATCACTTCTTTGGCAATACACCGTTCTACTTTGGCTTGATCTTCCACAATTAACTGTTCCAGAGATCCAAGTTTTTGAACCCCAAGAACCACTATACCAGGAATATGTACAACCACTAGTAGAAGAACAACTAACAGATGTACTTGGTTTTGTTCCAGAACAATATGAATCTGCTACTTTTGTTCCATCACTTCGCTGACAATATACAGTACGAGTTTGTGTTCCTGTTCCACAGGTTGCTGAACACGATCCATAAGAACCAGTATACCAACCGTATGTGCAGTCACTTGATTCTGTACATGTTTGAGAAGTAATTGGTTTATTTAATCCATACGCAGTACAAAATTTATCATCTACAATAACATTATCATTTCGTTTACAAGTTACAGTTCTTGTTTGAGTTCCAGTGCCACAAGTATTGGAACAATTAGACCAATTACTTACTGACCATGAATAACTCCAAGTGGCACGCCATGTACCTCCAGTTTTTACATAAGGAACTAAAATATCTCTCCAAACACCAGAAACCTTGGTATATACTTGTCCAGTTTCCCAATTATTAGAAGATTTTATTTGCATGCCGCATTTCCTCTATAATAAAGTATCATTAGCTAATGCAGCATGAAATTTTTCAAATAAGGAATCTATTTCAGAATTATTGGTTACAAGATTCAATTTATTCAACCAATTCTTTTGTATAGCATTCACATGCATTGCCATCTTACTAAAATCAAGATTATTTGTAATAATACGATTACAAAGATCAATCTTATCCATTTTGTTTTCAATATATTGAAGATAAGTATCAATTGCTGGAGTTTCAAAAGTATTATCTTTTATATAGTTTCTAGCTTCATATACTTGATCTTGCCAAGTTTCCTTTTCGTACGATTTTATATGTGCTCCCCAAATCTCTACACGTTTATCTTCAAAATAATTGCGTAATGTAGCTTCAACCATTTTAAATAATTCAGAAAATACACGTTTATCTACCCAGGTATCTGTAGCAAAATCGTACGAATATACCGTATAAGCATATCCGTATAAAGATGCGTTGGGGTATGTTGGAGGTTGTGGAAAATCATTCCATTCTTCTTGTGTAAAGAACAAAACACATTGTTCACAGATGTATTCTGTTTTAAATGTAAGAGAACCATCTGATCTAATAATAACTACAATTGGTTCCCATTGATTGTTTGTCCATTTATATGATTTATCAAAAGAAGGTATTTCAGTTAATGTCCAACCATAATCTTTTTGTAATGCAATTCTTTTCGGCATGGTATCTATAAATATTTTACTTTCTTTTTCATAAGCATATATCTGATACTCGCTTATATCTATCCAAGTATCATTGACAAAATCATATTTCCATATATCTTTTTCTATGTCATCAAAAGAAGGTTTACTATGAACATCCCATTCAGATTGTGTAAAAAATTCAACACATTCAGGACATATTCCTACAGGATTTAATATAAGAACTCCATCAGATCTAATTGACGCTACAATAGTCTCCCACGTAGATCCAGTCCATTTGCTTACATAAGTTTCAGGTTTAATTGTAGTATATTTATATCCTTCTTTTATTGCAGTAGATTTCATTACTTCATTAATGAAACAAAAAGCATCGTCATAAACATATACAACATAGTCTTTGTCGTTGTACCATGTTTCTGTAACAAAATTATATTTCCATACATCATCAGGATATATGACTTGAGGTCTATTTTTATCATGAGTCCATTCTTCTTCAGTGAAAAATAATACGCATCTTTCACAAATAATTTCTGGATTTAAATGTAAAGTTCCGTCATCTAAAACAACAGCAACAATCCGATCCCATTGTTTCTTAACCGTATTCCATTTGCTTGCTAACGAATCTGGAGCTTCAACAATTCTATAATTACTATTTTTGGATATAGCTTCAGATTTTAACATTGTGCCAGTATATAAAAAGTTAGAATCATACACATAAACAGAATAATCTGCAACGTCTATAAATGTATATGCAAAAGATTCACATTCTTGTTTTTCCTCTTCAGTCAATTGATACGTTATTGAATCTATAATTTTAATGGTATGATTTAAAACAGGCTCATAATAAAGAGAATCAAAAGAAAATGAAAGTTGGGGAGGAATATTATTTTCAAAAGCTATTCCTCGACTTATTACTCTACAAAGTCCGGTACTATATGTAAGTAAATTGATATTTTCCATAATGTTTAATTCTCCTTTATTAAAAATTAAATAAATTATATAATTTTAAACCAGATATCACCATCATTTCCGCCAGAAGGAGATGCAGTAGATATTGATATATTTGGTTGTTCTAAAGTAGTTGCTATATTGATATTAGCACTACCATCAAAAACAGCACTTCCAGAAATAGCTCCTGTTAAAGAAATTGTTCTTGCTGTCTTTAATTTAGTAGAAGTATCTGCATTGCCTTGTAAATCACCAATAAAAAGCGATGCAATTAAACTTTTTGTTGCAGGATTTAATGTAATACCATCAGCAATTATTGCAGAGGCTGTTTTTGAAGTAATATCTATTGAATTTGAAGCAAGTAATGGATATTCATCTTGTGCGGTAGATAAAGTTTGTTTTACATTTTCATCTGTTGTTGCAGAAGGAAGTGTAAAATTAACTGAAGAAGCATTTGTTATATGTCCTAATTCATCTACTGTAATGTATGGTACTGAAAATGAATCTTCATATTCCAATATAGTGTCTTTAATTGTTCCGTAATTACCTTTTGCAGTGGAAGTCGGATGAATATATTTATTGATGGACACTACTGAATGAACAAACTTGGTGGTAGCAATTTGATCATCATTTATATTTGAATCTGTTGTTAATGATGTAGAAGGACTTAAAAGTTCAGCTTTAGCTTTTACTTGATTTGCTATTAAAGAAGCATCAATAGTAACATCACCAGTTACTATTCCTCCAGATAACGATAATTTATTTTGTAATTCACGCATTGTCTTAGGCAGCATACGTAAAAATCCTCAATATACAAAATGTTTTATTATAAAAATAATATGATTATTTTTATAATAAAATGTTATTTAAATATGATAATATAAAAATTATATTCTTTTGAATTATAATTGCTCCTGTATCAGATGGGGAATAAGTCCCCATCTGATACAAAATGTTATTCTTTACAAAAAAAAACACGGAACAAACACTTATTATATTGAACAAAATTCAAAAATCTATTAAACAAGGTAGGTTTTTATATGGCTTTACCTAGAATGTTACAATTTATGCATTCTGTAGATGATACTACTATCGTTAAAAATGATCAAGTTGTTACTGCCAAAGATATAGCAATAAGTGGAGATATTAATAAATTAGCTAGTGTTAGAGGATTTTTCTATGACGAATATATTCCTTGGTATCAGGGAACACCCAATGATACTTACCTTATTTCTGATTTTAACGAATTTACTCGTCCAGGTAAATATCATATTCGTTGGCGTGAAGGAACAGATGCAGTCGATGCTGAAGGACGTGAAACGCCTGTTACCGCCAATAATCCAGGTTTTGCTGGTAGTAATTCTTCATGGTTTGATGGCACAGTAGAAATCGTTAGAATTCATTCGGCTAGTTCTGTAAGTTATTGGTCTCGAATTGTACAGTATGTTACAACTTACGTAACCGCAGCTTCGACAATCAATAATGCAGAAGGACAAAGATGTCGTACTGCTATGAGAATGTATATTAATAATAGCGATAGTCAATGGACTGCATGGCGCATTTTACCATTTGAAGATCAGTTTGGTCCAGGTCAAATTGGAGAAGCAAAAGAAATCGTCGATCCAGATTTCAATACAATAAAAGAAGTTGGTATTTACCGTACGTTGGGTGAGCCGACTAATGGTCCATCAAATATTGGTATAGATGGTGCAAGAATTGGAGTATTAGTAGTTTCTGGACGTACTGGTAACAATAATAGGTTATTCCAAACTATGACATCGGAAAATACTATTTGCTGGAGAACATCTATTGATAATGGTGATACATGGACAGAATGGAGACAAATTCTTACAAACAATATAATTGGTGATGGAATTAGACTCACAAATGGTAAAATTTCAATTCCAGAAATGCAGGGTGCTACATCTAAAGCAAACGGTGTTTCTGGATTAGTACCACCTCCACTTATAGCTGATCTTGGAAAATCGTTAGGAGCTAATGGGGAATGGGAATATCCAGCAGATATTGCAGTTGATAACGACCAATCCGATTTGGCATCTTTGCGTGGCCAATTAGGCAATCCAACATATACAAGATTAAATAGCACGAGTGATTTCAATACATATACTCAATCTGGTACTTACGGATTATATTGGGATTATGAAGCTGCCAGACCTATCAATGCTCCTACTTATGGAAGCAATGGTATTTTATGTGTATTTGCACCTAACCAACAAAGAATCAAACAACTATGGTATAGATTAGGAACTTATGATGTAAACGATTATCAAATTTTTATCAGAACTTATTCAGGAGATAATGCTGGTTGGTCAAATTGGCATTTTGTTATTACTAACAAACAAATAGGTGATGGTTTAAAACTAGAAATCGATAAAATATCTGTACCTGAATACGAAGGTGCCACAACTTCATCTGCAGGGACAGCTGGACTTGTTCCTCCTGCGACAACTAAGCAAACTGATTTCGTGCTTTGTGGGGACGGTGAATGGAAAGATATATCAAAAATAGCTGCACATGCAGCAGGACCAAGTAATAAAACTATTACTATTACATTAACAGGAACATCAACAACATATACAGCTCCAGAAACTGGATGGATTTCATACCGTGCAGTATCTACAACTGCTAATTCATGGATTTCTTTAACAATTGAAACTACAACTTTATATGCAGTGGATCGTCCTATTTCAGATAATTCAAATATAGCCTTGAATTTACCAATATCAAAAGGACAAAAAGCTACAATAAATTGTGCATCTAATGTAACCTTTACAAGTAGAGAAGCTCATTTTATTTATACAAATGGTAGTGTTCCTGCATAATAAAAAAAGTTATGGGGTGGTAATGATTCTAAAAACATATATGTGTATAACCCAGCTAACTTTAGTGTAAATTATGCTGCATCATCGAATTATAGTAACAGCTCTAATTATGCTAATGGTGCTGGATATGCAGATAGTTTAAGAGTAAATGGATCTGTAGTTGATCCTAATAGTTTAGGTATTTATATAGCTACGTATACAGGTAGAGATGATAACTATGTTAGTATATTTAGTTGTCCAGGATTTACTCAAACTAATGGGCTTAAAGTTATACTTAAAAATAGTCCCGTTTATCCTAAGAAAAGAGTTACTTATAAGGTTAAAATTAATAATATAAATTTAACAATACCAGCTAAATCATCAATAGATGGTGCATATATGTATAGCAACGCTCTTTATTATGTCGAAGGAACTGAATTAGTCATAGTTAATGCAGATTTTAAGTATGACTGTAATAATGATTGTAGATGTGGAGACGATGGATTTTAATTAAAGGAATATGATAACATGATTAATTTGTATCACAATCCAGACTTAACTGAAGATGTTTTAACATACAACAACCAATTAAATATTAAAATAAATAAATCGACAATAACATTTGTATTAACTTATATTGATAAAGATAACAAAGAACAAACTGATACCAAAGAATTGGAATTATCGAGTTATTTTTCTTGGATTTTTATGCAAGATATTAAAAATAACTACATTGTAAGAGAAACAGGAAAAGCATATGAAAATCATAATGCTATTTTTCCTATCATTAAATTAACTCATCCTTATAGAAGCAGTTATACTTTTATTCACAATTTGATTAAGGGTGATGTTCTTCTTCAAATCGATACTGGTGTTATAACCGATACTTATAAAGAAATAAGTATTCGACTTATTGGTATCCCAAAAGAACATTGTGTTATTGAAGCTGATGAAGAAATAAGTACAATTGATACCATGACTAAACCGGAAGCACTTACAAAAGTACATCCTAAATATATTTTGTGGCCTAATTATGGAATTAAAATCAATGATGTTTTGTATAAATATAGAAAAACTACACAAACACCAGTCATTTCCGATAACATGGATATACCAGTATCTGTAAGTGATAAAGAATATCTAGATATTGATATAATCAAATATGATCCTAGTTTTGAAGATATTTTAGCAAGAGAAGTTGATATAGAAGATTTGGATATTACTTGTTCTTGTGGTTTAATTAATGCAACAAGAGTATTTCTTGATAAAGGAAAAGCTACCATTAGATTATATCCATTTGGATATAGAGGAAAATTTAAACTAAAACTTGGATGGCGTTGGTGGCCAGGACTTAATGAATACGAACTTCTTTTAACTGATTAAAGTGAAATGAAATATAAAAATTTATCCATATATCTTGGCAGTAAGTGCAACGCTAATTGCACTTACTGTCATCGGAATGTTACTGACGATGTTTCTCTGTCCACTTACTTTTTACAAAACATTTCTGAAAATGAACACTTACAAAAAATAAAATTTTTTGGTGGAGAACCAACACTTTATCTTTCTGAAATGCAATCCATAATAAATGCTCTTCCAAATAAGAATATTAAAAAATGGATTTCGACTAATGGATTGCTTTTAACCGATGATAAAATTTTTGAATTTATACTTAATAACAATTTCATAGTAACAATAAGCTATGATGGATCTAGAGGACTTAGAAATTATAAAAATATTTTTGACAGTGAACAATATTTAAAACGATTGCAACAATTAAATCAAATTGATACAAGTACTACTATTTTTAGTAATAATGTTTTTTATTTTACTGATCTCCTAAAAGAGTTCAGTGAATTATCACGTAAGACAAAAAAAAATGTTACCTTATACCCTCACTTTATGCACTGTTTAAACAGATCGAAACAGATGCTTAGTTTAAGTTTAACTGTTGATCACATGAAAGAATATTTGAAGCAATATAAAAAATATGTTGCTAAATATCTTCATGATTATTGGTATTATGGCATTATTAATATAAAATTAGAAAAATTAAATTGGCATTTGGAAAACAAGTTAAAAACATTTTTTACTCCTGGTGAAACTATTTGTGTTAATTGTAATAGTGTAAAAACAGATGTGCAAGGCAATTGTTATTATTGTCTTTATAAAAGAGATAAATCCACTTACCTTGGTACTGTAAATGATTCTTCAGATGATATTTTATTAAGGTCACAAAAACTTATAGATATTTATTCTCCTAAATGTTTAAAATGTTCATTGTATCCACATTGTGGAGCAGCTTGTATTTTAAGTGAAACGCACTATGTAGAATGCTATTTTTATAAAAACATACTACCTTGGTATCAAGATGAATTATCAAAATATGTTTCTTAAAAATTTGTTTGTATTTCATACAAAAAATAAATTGTCAAGTGAATTAGTTCTTGATATATACGATTCTTTCTTATGTTTGCAATACGATAACAATTCTTTAACTTTATATTTTGATACTATTGAAGAAGATTCTTCCGTATTATTAGGATATAACAATAATCTAAAAAAATTGTATACTCTTTATAATTTTGACATAATAACAGGTTATTTGAATTGTCTTAATAAAGATTTTTGTAGATTGACTGGAATATGTTCTTTTATGCAAATAGATAGAAAGAATCATCAATTTTTTACAAAAGTATTTTTACCTATAAATCAATTTTCTTTAATTTCAAATACACATACTTTTTATGATAATTGTTATGACATAGAAACTGCTTCAGATCTTTTTGATTTACGTTTTATACCTAAAATTTATATCAACTCAGCAAAAATAATTAATGATAAATTATATCTTAATTATGACATAGAACAATCTGATTATCATGAAGATTTTATCTATTTTACTTATTTAAATGAAAGTAAAAAAGTTTTTATCGGTCACGGGGAGATACAATTTTCCGATTATAAGCCTTATCAATATCTTTTTTGTGGTCGTAAAAATTGCAATAATTTGGGAAGAAGAATTTATATAGATTCATTTCTTTGTCAATAAGGACAATGTTATTATGGAAAATGAATTTGTGTATATACCAACAAATAAAACAATTCAGTCTATGCAATTTTTGCAGGATATGGCTGATAAAACAAACAATACGTTAGACGATATAAAATCTGCGCTTAATGTCAAATCGATTGATCCGAATAACAAAGAAGATATTCTTTTTTTAAATGAAAATAGTGCTCCCTTAAAAATAACATTATTTGATCCTAATACACAAACATTATGTGAAAAATCTTTATTATTCGAACCATATCGATTATACTTTGTTTGGGAAGATGGTACACCACTTTATTCTACAAGTACTGTAAATGATATTATTTACAATATCAACATGCAGAAAAAATATCTTTCCAAACCTACCAAAATGGAATTTAGAATTATTATAGGTAGAGGATGTAATTTTAGATGTAAATATTGCGATCAGATGGATGGAAAATATACTTGGAAAGATCTTGATACATCTGAGAAAAATTTGGAAAAACTTCTACGTAAGCTTTATGATATTTCTAAAGATAAGGAACAAGTTAATTTTGTATTTTGGGGTGGAGAACCCATGCTTTATTGGGATACCATTGTAATTTTAACAAATAAAATTCAACATATATTTAAAGAAAAAATGATTCATTTAGGAATCATTACTAATGGTTCTTTATTTACAGAAGAAAATACAGATTTTATCCTTAAAAATAATATTACAGTAACAATATCTCACGATGGTCCAGGACAATCAATGAGATCAGATGATCCATTTAAAGATCCTGAAAATATGAAATATATTTATAAACTATGTAATCATGTTAGTGATAATTTTTCCTTAAATCCAGTTTTTTCTAAAGAAAATTATTCACATAAAAAAGTTAATGAATACTTTTATGATATTTTTCATAAAAATATTCGATTAGGAGAACTTTCTCCAGTACAAGTTGTTAGTGATAAAATATATGATCAAAGAATTCCTGATGATAAACTTCTTATATACGCAAAAGAAACATATCAATATTTATTGGAAATTTTAAATAATTATAATAACGGATATCAGCAAATATTAGAAAATGTTTATAAATTTATTTATAATGTTTTTTCTGATTATTTTGAAGCTTATGATCACGGTTGTCCTGCTACCAATAAAAACATATACACAGTTGATCTAAGTGGTGATCTTTTCACCTGTCAATCATTTACAACAAAAGAATCTAAACATTGTTATGGAAATATTTATAATGATCCATCTACATTTAAACCTATTGCTCCAATAACATACAAAAATAGAATAGAATGTGTTAATTGTCCTGTTCTTTATTTTTGTCGTGGAGGATGTCCGCATTACAACGGACAATATAGGGAATATAATTGTAAAGCCTATTTTTGTAAATGGCTTCCTTTTTTAAGTCTCGCTGTTACTATTCTTACAAATGGTTTTCTTGTTAATTCTATAGAAGGAAATTATTTACATAAATTGTAATATAAAATAAGGATAGTCAATATGACTATCCTTATTAAGAAGAAATGCTATGACTTATCAAACGAAATAAAGAGAGTTTTTAATATGATAACAGTTACATTTAAAACAGATGTATTTACTAAAAAACCGGTTGCAGTTACTTGGATGTATACTACAAAACAAAGATGTTTGGAAATAAAACAAATTCCAGGTAAAGTTCAACATTTTGCACCAAAAGAAATTCCATTAGGATTTTATAAAAATCCTATTAATTATTATTATGATACTCAATATAACCGATTGAGAAGATTGTATACTAAACCAGAATTTAGTGTATTTGAAGATAACGTTGATTTTCCAGAATCTGATATTATTGCTAAATTTGAAGTTACAGTAACTCAATATGAAAATAAATTTTATAATATTGGAGTTGAAGGATTGCCAGTAGAAGATTCCCTTACAACAACTTATTATCCAGTATATGTTGATTGGGGTGATGGAAAATATACGAGATTAGCATTTACTGGAACAAATTATGAAAAATTATATCACAAATACGAAATGGAATCTGGAATTCAAACAATTACTATTTATGGTAAATGTCGTAATCTTGTTATGACTAATGAACCAGCATTAGTAAGTATTAATCTTCCATTTGACAATATTGAGTTTGATAATACCGTATCTTTTTCAGGATTACAAGGAAACGTAAATTTAAAAACTATTCCAGGAGACATTTTTAAAAATTTTAAAAATATAAAAAGTAATATTTGCAATTCTATGTTTTATAAAACCACTTCTTTAAATCCTATTTTAGAAGAACTATTCTTTCCATTTAAAGAAAAAATAACTTCATGTAACAATACTTTTAAACAATCAAAAGGTTTTAAAATCATACCAGATAGAATATTTGAAAAAAATTCAAATTTAACCAGTTGTAATGGAACGTTTTCATATACGGATATTATTACAATTCCTGCTTCTATATTCAAATATTGTCACAAACTTAGTAATGTAGCTAACTGTTTTAGAGGATGTACAAAACTTCTTTTTATTCCTCTTGATTTATACAGATATAATACAAAACTTAAAAATGTATCATATTGTTATTATGGATGTTCATCAATTGAAACTATTCTTGAATCCATTTTTTTATATAACACTGAACTTACTAATGTATCGTATTGTTTTTACGGATGCAACAAAATAAAATATATTCCGCCTAAAATTTTTAAATTTAATAAAAAGATAACCAATTTTTCATATGCATTTGCCAATTGTACTGGAATTGTAGGAAATGTTCCAGAATTGTGGACTGAATTTCCAAATGCAAATGGAGAAGGATGTTTTAAAGGATGTACAAACGCTGCTAATTATAATGATATTCCAGATAATTGGAAATAATATTCTTTTATATCTTACTAGGGAAAATACCCCTAGTAAGATATATTTTAATTAAAAACCGTCATCACCACATCTGGAATCATCACAGTTACAATTTCTACCAGTTATTGTTTCTGTTGCTAATTTATACATACCATCTGAATAAATGTATAGTCCAATTCCTGAGATAACAGAAGTTCCAGATATTCTCACGTTTCCTGTATTATTAATGTTGAAATATAATCTTTCTAAAAACTGATATCTACCAAAAATATTGAAATTGATAGTTGTTTTAATAATGATTTTAATATTATTAATTAAAGAAAACCCAGCACAATCAAAGTAAAAATATGCCTGTTCATAATCGTTTCTAGAATCATAAGTATATCGATTATACGTAGCTATATAAATACCTAAACTATTAGGATCAACTACAGATCCATTTACTCTTAAACTATCTGCATATCCAGCACCATTAGCATAATTAGAGCTGTTACTATAATTCGATGATGCAGCATAATTTACACTAAAGTTAGCTGGGTTATACACATATATGTTTTTAAAATCATTACCACCCCATAACCACGTGGGTTGCCCGCTTTGACCTGACCAATTGAATGTCATGCCAGTTGTACCACCATTAACACCCAATGTTTTTGATACTGTAGCAACGTTTGCATTTGTTGCATTCGTAGCGTTAGTTGCGTTGGTGGCATTTGTAGCAGTAGCTGCATTACCAGTAGTATTAACTGAAGCAGTTCCTGTTAATTTAGAGGCATCAAGAGTAGCAATACTTAATGTAACATTTTTTGTACCATCAAACGATACCGTATTTGATGTTACAGCACCTGCAATACTAAAATTTCTTGCAGTAGCTAATTTAGTTGCTGAAGATGCATTACCTGCAACTCCACCAGATGCAGTTATTTCTCCAGTAACTTTTAATTTTTTTGTAATACTAATCTGATCAGCAGTAACTGCAAGTTGATTTTCTGGAGTATTAGTATCATTATCATCATTAAAATATGTAACATACAATCCAGATTGATATGTACCAATCGCTACTCGACCGTCATTTGTTTTCAAGTTAAGAGTAGGAGTATATCCTTTATAATTATTCTGATAAAGAACAGATCCATCGGAAGAAGCTAAAATACTATTCCATTGTTTACTTGAACTATCAAAATTAATAGGACCTGTTAATTTTCCACCAGCAAGAGGAAGTTTAGTAGAATCATAGATAGTAATGTCTTTTGTTCCATCAAATGAAACGGTATTAATTTTTCTGGCAATTTGAAGTTTTGTTGCGGATGCAGCATTTCCAGTAGTATTATTAGATAATACACCAGTTACATATTCACCTTTTACTTCAGTTGTAGGAATAGTAATATCTTTTGATCCATCCAGTTTAGTATTAGTGCCTACTACAGCACCAGAAATAGATACATTTATTGGCTGCGTCCATTTATTTGCGTATTCTACAGTATCTGGTTTAAAACTATCTGCGATAAGTTCTACATATGTTTTCCTCACATAAAACAATTTATATGTGACTGGATTATATACATATCTACCAGGAACAAGAAAATCAATAATAGTTTTATCAGTAGAATATTCTTCCCATTCTTTAGCAGTAGCGTTATACTCCCAAATAACATTTGTTTCAATATCATAAATTCTTTGTGAAGGATCAACAAAAGAGTTAATATACCAACTACTATTTGATTGTGAATACGCACTATAACCTATAGCACATGGTTTCATAAATACATTTAAACGAGAATCAGAAGAAAGATCAACTGTTATTGTAGAAGCAGATACCAAAGAAGTTGAATCCAATTGTGAAGTAGTTGCAGTTATAATGTTTCCTTTTCTGGAAACATAAATACGAGTTCCATCTGGATGTGTTTTCCATCCATGACCAGAATTGTCTTCATAACCTGATTCTTGTGGAGTCTTACCAGAGGAACCATCTCCCCATTTAATGGTATCCGATTTATTTGAAATCAACCAATCGCTGGCTTGTACAAAATCATAATTACATTTCCAAGTAAAATCAAATCCACCACAACTTCTTGTAAAACATAATGTATGTTCTTTTCCTGCTGAATCTCTTGTAAATGCGGCAATAACTCCTATGCAATCGTCATCAGAACTGGTAGATTTAATTATAACATCAAGTGTATATTCAGTATATTTATCTGGAGATATTAATCCTATAAAAGAACTGCTATTAGTTGTATTATATATAAGATTTTCATCCTTTTTATATTCCCAAGCAAGGAGCTCTGAAGGAGCTGCCGGATATCCTCCGGGATTTGTTACTATATCAGAAGCTTTATTAGAATGTGAAATTCTTGAATATCGTAGAAACAAATCTTGCATAGAAGGTTTGCTATTTTTACATTTTTCTACTTCTTCTGCTGTTTCACATACATAACTGGTCATATTAATAGGATATAAATCAACAATATTTTCATCCCCTGTTTGAATAAAAACATCGCCTTTATTACCTACAGGAAATCTTTTGGTATCGATAGTACCTAATAATTTTGAAGAATCTAAACTATGTAAAGTCTCATCTGTATGAAAGTGAGATTCTACTGGAAATTGATCTGGAGTATTTTTTATACCAGACCAATCTACTTCACCTGCTACACCTGCACTATCTGCATAATCAGCTTTAGCTACAGTACCATCAGTCCGTCCTGTACCACCTGCTTCTATTGAAATAGGAAATTTATCAAGTACTTTATTGATATCTGCAGGAGATACTACTGTAGTAGAAGATAGTTTTTCAATATCTTCTTCTGTACAAAAAGGAATAACTTCAGAATTAATTTTATCACCTTCGTCAAGACCAGATCCTGTCATTATTCTCTTTAAAATATCTGTAGTAACCGAATATTTACATGATTGGGACATGTATTAATACTCCTTTTATACAAAATGCATTATATTAACCAATATAAGGAACCTATTATGGACGATAAATTTATTCTGTCACAAAATGACTACGAAGAAGCAGCTAATTTTTTGGATATTGAACTTCCAGCATTACAAGCAGTTGCTAAAATAGAATCATTTAATAATGGATTTACAGATTCTCATAAACCTACTATTCTTTTTGAAGGTCAAGTATTTTGGCAAGAACTATCTAAAAGAAATCTTCTTAATAAAACTTTATCTACATATAAGAATATAGATGATATTCTTTATAAATCTCAAACTAGAAAATATTATAAAAATGGTGATGCCGAATGGGAAAGATTAAATAGAGCTAAACAAATTAATGAAGAAGCTGCTATATGTTCTACTTCATATGGCATGTTCCAAATTATGGGTTTTAATTATGATGTTTGTTTGTGTACTTCTGTTTTAGAATATGAACTATTTAATTTTGCATCAGCGAAAGAACAACTACTATTATTTTGTAAATATATTCATACAGAAGGACTTACCAAATATTTAAGAGATAAAAATTGGAAAACTTTTGCTCTTAGATATAATGGTCCAGGATATGCAAAAAATAAATACGATATTTTACTAGAGCAATATTATTACAAATTTAAAAAATAAAACTTGTATAGAACAGGAGGAAAATAATTCCTCCTGTTCTAAAAATAATAAAAATATTATTCTTCCTTCTTTTCTTCCTCTTCAAATTTGCATACATAATTTTCAAATTCTTTAGATAAAATTTCAAAAGTTTTTGGACTTAGATCATAATACAGCCCACAACATTTACTTATTTCATCGATAGGCAAATCCGATACTTCACAAAACAAACAACAAAAATTAGGTTTCTTTATATCATCTGGCATTGCAGTGTCGTGTGGCATATATTTATCCATTTCCAAAATAACCCTAGCCAATCTTCTACCGTCGCAATCCATATTAAAATTCCTCTTTTTCACAAAAGGAATCTTATGAGTCACCATCATATATTTATGGTGTTTATTTTTATTAAAAATTTAATTATAACTTCTATAGTTTAAAGGTATGTAAATTATGTTTCAATATTATCTTTTGTTTTTATTTACAGTGATTATATTGCAACCTATAACTATTATTATAGGTTTTATAGGAAGATTCTTATGGCATCCTCCAAAATATCATCCTGAATTTACAGATATCAATAATAGTAGTGGAGATTATGACAAAAAGAACATATGTTTAGAAAAAATGTATACAGAGAGAAATAAACAACTTAATAAGAATAAACTTCTTACTAATGGTGATTGTGCTAAATTTCTCGGTATGTACTATTGGGCCACTGATGATGAGTACTATTGGAATCAAATTATGTTGCTTTGTGATAAAGAACATAAATGTTTTCACAGAACTCCAATAGTAGAAAATCCTGCAGAAGAAGTACAATTTAGTACTGATATGCTATCTGGATTTTTAGGAGCTATTGCTTACCGTATGTGTACATACGGATTAACTGATAGTGAAAGAGATATCTTGGGTACCATTTGGGACTATTCTTCATTTGAAAAATGGCCAATGCTACTTAATCATCAGACACAAGGAAAAACTTTTGGTCGTGGTTTTGTTTGGGAACCGTGGCGAGTATGGGATACCATGAAAGATATTCGTCATATGCTTTGGTTATATCTTGGCTATAAAATCACAAATAAGAAAAGATATCTTGTAGCATATTGGTTAAACTATATTTTACTTTTTCCTATGTTTATGATATCTGTTCACGATTGTTCTGTGTTTATAGGAAGATTCTTTGCGTTGGCTACACATGGTTCTCATTCAGGAATGCTTTGTGCAGCAGCAGGAACAATGTTAACTAAATCTTGGTTATTTAAACATATTTTTAAAAGACATTATAACAGAAGAAGATATTTTTCACCAGATACACTAGCTTTATATAACCGATATATTAAAGAACTTACCAGTGAAGAAAAAGATAGAATGGAAGCACTAATCTATTCTACATATCAAAAAGGTACTAAAGAACTTATTAAAGATACAAAATATCTTGATTTTATATGGCCACCTAAATTTACTACAGGTGGTAAATATATTTATCCCACTTCATATAGAGGAAATGATTATACTGATGAAAGATCTCTCATTACTGGAAGACTTTACACAGAAGAAGAACGAATGAATTGGTCTGTAGATGTTATATTTCCTGCTGGAATAACATTAAATAAATAAAATATATGATAGATAGGGAATGTTCCCTATCTATCATATATAATTTATAATTCATATACTGGAACAACTAAAGCAGTAAGTATACTAGTAGTTGTATGTATTTTTTCATTATCTATCGACCAAGTATATCTTGTAAGAATATCCATGGAATCATCCATTTTATTGGTTGTACTACTGTGACAATAATTTTCAAATATACTTTCTAATGATCTATATTTATTACCCATTATAGACGAATCTCCATCATTTATAGTAGGATCTAACTCATCTATATACTTATACTCTAATTTTATTCTCATTAAAGTATTGATGTTTGGAAGATCACATGTCAAATTATCTCCTATAATCACACTTCTACAATGTAATGCTGCTTCTGGAATAGAATCTTCTGGATAATCTGTGACTAATGCCGTAGTATTTTCTCTAGATGTTTTTGGATCAACTATATATGTATTAAGAACATTGTCAGAAATATCAGGATATCCTTCTAAATCAGCAAAATTAAAAGGATCTCTAGTAACATTTGCTAAATTTGAATTATTCGTTGTTAACCAACCATATTTAAGATTTCCATCTGCAGGACCTATTCTATATTTTGCATCTAATACTAATACACTTCTATCTACTCCATCATTAAAACATAATACTGATCCTGGTAATGTAGTATGTCT